>Ga0209613_1000614_pt1 | contig 38766 bp, 36 predicted proteins | sample BioC13SIPDNA_2_FD_185747 | JGI IMG/M metagenome (GOLD analysis project Ga0209613, IMG submission 185747) | Anaerobic biogas reactor microbial communites from Washington, USA - Biogas_R2_A C13 SIP DNA (SPAdes) (version 2) | ecosystem: Engineered > Bioreactor > Anaerobic > Unclassified | place...
GGGGACAGATCCTGTGTTTTTGAAATATACCATTGGTTGCGGAGCTGCTTTGTAGAATTTGTTAAATTCCAAAGTTTTGAAGAGAGGGGTACGGGGAGAGAACTTTTTCAAAAGTTCTCTCCCCGCTTCGTTTCGTTCCTATTCCCTACTCCTCCATCAGCTCCTCGGCCATCTTCACCACGTTCTCCACGGTGAAGCCATACTCCTTGAACAATTGCCCGGCAGGGGCGGAGGCGCCGTAGCGGTCGATGGCGAGGACTTTGCCGTCCAGGCCGATGAAGCGGTACCAGGGCTGGCTGGCCCCGGCCTCCACAGCCAGGCGGCGGCGCACCTGGGGCGGCAGGACGCTGTCCTGGTAGGCACGGGATTGCTTGAGGAAGAGCTCCATAGAGGGCATGGAGACCACGGAGGCGTCAATGCCCTTGGCCAGAAGCAGCTCCCTGGCCTCCACGAGGAGGGCCACCTCGCTGCCGGAGCCCATGAGGATGAGGTCGGGCAGGGGCTTGTTGGCGGGGGAGAGAACATAGCCGCCCTGGGCGCCCTGGCCTGCGGTTTCTGTAAACTGCGGCAGGTTCTGCCGGGTGAGGACCAGGCAGGTGGGGCCTCTGTTGGTGAGGGCGGTGAGCCAGGCCATGGCGGTCTCGTTGGCGTCGCAGGGGCGCAGCACCGTCATGCCGGGGGTGGCCCGGAGGGCGGCCAGGTGCTCGACAGGCTGGTGGGTGGCGCCGTCCTCGCCCACGCCGATGGAGTCGTGGGTTAGGATGTAGGTGACGGGCAGGTGCATGATGGCCGCCAGGCGCATGGCCGCCTTCATGTAGTCGGTGAAGACGAAGAAGGTGGCGCAGTAGACATGCAGGCCGCCGTGGAGGGCCATGCCGCTGGTGATGGCCGCCATGGCATGCTCCCGGACGCCGAAGCGCAGGTTGCGGCCCAGGCGGTTCTCCGGCGAGAAATCCCCGGCGCCGTCGATATAGGACTTGTTGGAGGGGGCCAGGTCGGCAGAGCCGCCCACCAGGTTGGGGATGTGCTGCGCCAGGCGGGCCAGCATGCTGCCGGAGGAGGCCCTTGTGGCCTCGGCCTTGTCCTGGGTGGGCAGGAGGCCCTCGGTGTTGATCAAATCCTCAAAGGACAGGGGGCTGTGCCAGCGCTCCCACTCACTGGCCAGGTCCGGGTGGGCCTTCTGATACTCGGCAAAGAGGGCCTCCCAGGCCAGCCGGGCTTCGTGGCCCCGGTTTAAGCACTGGGCAGCATGGGCGTAGACATCCTCATCCACGTGGAAGGGGTCCCCGGTGATGCCCAGGGCCTCCTTGGCCTGCTGCAGGTTGTCCGCCCCCAGGGGCTCGCCGTGGGCGCTGGCCTTGCCGGCCTTGGCCTTGGAGCCGTAGCCGATGACGGTGGGGCAGACGATGAGGACGGGCCGGTCGGCATCCTGGGCCTGGTTCAGGGCTGCGAGCACCTGATCGGCGTCGTTGCCGTCCTGCACCTTGATGACCTGCCAGCCATAGGCCAAAAAGCGGGCGCCCACGTCCTCCCGGAAGGCCAGGTGGGTGTCCCCTTCGATGGAAATCTCGTTGTCGTCATAGAGCACCACCAGGTTCTTCAGCTGCAGTGTGCCAGCTAAGGAGGCGGCCTCGCTGGTGATGCCCTCCATCATGCAGCCGTCCCCGGCAAAGACATAGGCCTTGTGGTCCACAATGGGGAAGCCGGGGCGGTTGAACCTGGCCGCCAGCATGGACTCTGCAATGGCGAAGCCCACGGCGTTGGCAAAGCCCTGGCCCAGGGGCCCGGTGCTGGTTTCCACCCCCTGGGTGAGGCCGTGCTCGGGGTGGCCGGGGGTGGTGGAGTCCAGCTGGCGGAAGGCCTGGATCTGGGCCATGGGCATGTCATAGCCCCCCAGGTGCAAGAGGCTGTACTGCAAGGCCGAGGCATGGCCGTTGGACAGCACAAAGCGGTCCCGGTTGGGCCAGTGGGGCTGTGCAGGGTCGTGGCGCATGGCGTTGAACCAGGTGGCATAGGCCATGGGGGCCATGCCCATGGGGGCGCCGGGATGGCCGCTGTTGGCCTTCTGCACCATCTCGGCGGAGAGGATGCGCAGGGTGTTGATGGTTTTTTGCTGGATGTTCATTTTGTAACTCCTTTTTACAGGCATGGCTTTTATTCAACAATGCGATCAAAGCTTGTTCTTCGTTATGCGTCGAACAGCCTCTTTGTATACTTCGTTGTCTGCTCTTGTCCCAATGATGATAATCAACATTTTTTCGTCCATGCGGACTATTCTGTAGACAATGCGAAGCCCTGAGTTGCGCAGCTTGATTTTAAGCATCCCAGTCAGGTTGCTGCTGGGTGTGTTCCTTAAGGGCTTTCCATAGCCTCCTTCTGATGAAGGCTGTGGGTTTGTTGCGACCTTCATAATGGACTTTCGCACCAGCTTCTGCTGACTGCCATCAAGTTTTTTCAGGTCATCAAGAGCCTCCGGCAGATAGACAACTTGCCAACTCACTCAAATTCTACCTCGTCCATCGCTTCGATTTCCGCAATGTCAAAGCCAAATCTCCGGTCAACTTCTTCCTGGGTTATCACTTTTTCGGGGTCATAGTGGGCCAGGCGTTCAATGGCCAAAGCGTGCAGACGGGCATCATTGACCTCATCCATCAGCTGGATATATTCTTCCGGAGAGAGCAGGACACATTCGGCAACATTGTTCTTCATCACAACTTTGGCACCTGTCTTCTTTACTTCACGGAAGATTTTGCCTGCCAAACCTCGGTTGAAATGACTGATGGATACGGTGCGTTCAATGGCACCACGAATCATACTCATGTACTCACCTCCAGACTCATCATAATATTTAACGATATAATTGTCAATATATAAATCAGCAAGTTTATCGATAAAAAGGGGAAGGCGCATGAAGGCTGCCTTCCCCCGGTTTTCAGTGAATCTGCGTCTTGTCCAGGCTGTCCAGGTAGGCTTCCAGGGCGGGGGTGATGCCGGCGATGGTGCCGGGCTGAAAGGGGCTCTTCATGCCGGACTTGGGCACCAGCTGCTTGAAGGGCAGCAGGCCGGACTCCCGGCAGAGGGTGAGGTAGGACTGCCAGGCGGCCTCCCGGTCCTCCTTCATCCAGGTGAAGTACTGCAGGGCCACCACCTGGGCCAGGGTGTAGTCCAGGTAGTAGAAGGGGGCGAAGTAGATGTGCCCCTGGCGCTGCCAGCGGCCGCCCTCCTCCAGGTAGGTGTTGCCGTCATAGTCCAGGTGGGGGCTGTACTGCTGTTCGATGGCCCGCCAGGCGGCGCGGCGCTCCCGGGGCGTGGCCTCGGGGTTTAGGTAGACCCACTCCTGGAACTCGTCCACCGAGGCGCCATAGGGCAGGAACTTGAGGGCGGCGGCCACGTGGCTGTGGTAGTATTTTTCGGTGTCGGGGCCAAAGAAGCCCGCCATCCAGGGATGGGTGAAGAACTCCATGCTCATGGAGTGGATTTCTGCCACCTCGCTGGTGAAGCTGGTGAGGGAGCGCAGCTCCGCATCCCGCTGCAGGTAGCCCTGGAAGGCGTGGCCGGCCTCGTGGGTGAGGACGTCCACGTCCCCGGAGGTGCCGTTGAAATTGCTGAAGATGAAGGGCACCTTGTAGTCGGACAGGTAGGTCATGTAGCCGCCACTTGCCTTGCCGGGCTTGGTGGTGAGGTCCATGAGCTGCTGGCCCACCATCACCTGGAAAAACTCATCGGTTTCCGGGGACAGCTCGTGGTACATTTTGCTGGCGTGGGCCACCAGCACGGGCTCGTCCCCCACGGGCTTGGGGTTGCCGCTTAGGTACTCCAACTGGTAGTCGTAAAACTTCATGTCCGCAATGCCGATGCGTTCGGCTTGCTCGCGGTACAGCTTCTGGGCCAGGGGCACCACGCTGTCCTTGATCTGCTGGCGGTAGACCCGGGCGTCTTCCGGGGTCCAGTCGGTGCGGCCCATCCGGGCGTAGGCCACGGGGATGAAGCTGTCGTGGCCCAGTTTGAGGCCGATGCCGTGGCGGATTTTCACCAGCTTGTCATACAGTTCGTCCAGGGTGTCCTGGTGGCCGGCCAGCCAGCCCCAGAAGGCGTCGTTGGCGGCCTTGCGGGTGTCCCGGTTGGTGGACTCCATGTAGGGGGCCAGGCCGGAGAGGTTCAGGGTCTTGCCGTCAAAATTGATCTCGGCAGAGGCGATGAGCTTCTCGTACTCACTGACCAGCTTGTTTTCCTCCACCATGTCGTCCATGATTTCGGGCTTGAAGGTCTTCAGGGAGACCTCCATCTTCTCCAGCTGGTGGGGGCCGTATTTGCGGGCCACCGCCTCACGGAAGGGGGAGTTGAGGACGGTGTGGGCGGTGCGCACCCCCACCTCCTGGAAGCGGGGATAGGCCTCGTCCCAGATGTCCTGCTCCGCGGCGTAGAACGTGTCCTTGGTGTTGATGGTGTGGCGGATCTGGCACAGGGTGGCCTGGGTGTAGAGCTTCCTGGCCTGGCCGTCCAGGGCGATGAGGGCCTCAAAAAATGCCTGCTCGTCCTTGGCATCTGCCAATTGGGTGAGGAGCTGGTTGGCGTTTTCGATCAGCTTGTCAAAATCCGGGCGCTCATAGACCATGTCCTGAAACTTCGTCATGTTGCCTCCTTCGGGTGTTTTGTATATTGTCTCAACCAGTATAGTATACCCCATATCAGCCGGTGGATTCAATGAAACCACGGAAAAGCCGCCCACAGCGGGCGGCTCAGCTGGGGCGGGGGTTCAGACAGCCTGCTTCCTGTGGAAGAAGCGGCCGAAGAGGCGGCTGAAAAAGCCCAGGCTGATCTTCTGCTTGCTGATGACGTCAAAGGCCACGGCGGTGAGGAGCACCAGGCCCTTCACCACCTGCTGCACGTCGATGGAGACCCCCATGATGGACATGCCGTTGTTGAGGACGCCCATGATGAGGGCGCCGATCAAGGTGCCCCCCACGGTGCCGATGCCGCCGTAGGCGGAGGCGCCGCCGATGAAGCAGGCGCCGATGGCGTCCAGCTCAAAGCCCGTGCCCGCCTGGGGGGAGGAGGAGTTGAGCCGGGCAGCAAAGACCAGGCCGGCTACGGCGGCCAGGAAGGACATGTTCACATAGGCCAGGAACTTGATCTTGTCCGTCTTCACCCCGGAGAGGCGGGCGGCCTTCTCGTTGCCGCCCACGGCGTAGACATGCCGGCCCAGGACGGTTTTTGAGGTGAGGTAGGAATAGACGATGAGCACGATGCCCACGGTGATGAGGACCACGGGGGCGCCGGAATAATTGGCCAGGATATAGAAGAAATAGATGATGGCGGCGGAGATGACGGCAGCCCGGGTGAGGGTGGCCGCCAGGCTGTCGTAGCTATAGCCCTTGCGCTTGCGGTCCGCCCGCTTTTTCAGCTGCAGCACGATGACCCCAGCGGCAATCACCAGGCCGATGATGAGGCTGGTGATGTTGCGCAGGGGCACGCCGGGGAGCAGGCCCCCCAGGAAGTTGCCGATGGCGCCGGTGGACAGGCTGGTGAACCGGGCGGGGAAGGGGGCGATGGTGAGGCCCTGGAGGACGATCAGGGTGAGGCCCCTGAAGACCAGCTGGCCCGACAGGGTGACGATGAAGGAGGGGATGCGCACATAGGCGATCCAGAAGCCGTGCCAGATGCCGATCAGGATGCCGATCAAGAGGCACAGGACCACGGACAGGTAAGGGTCCCACTTCCAGGTGATCATGAAGGTGCCGGCGCAGGCCCCCACAAAGGCCACCACGGAGCCCACGGACAGGTCGATGTTGCCGCCGGTCAAAATACAGATGAGCATGCCCACCGCCAGCAGCACCACGTAGGCGTTCTGGTTGATGAGGTTGAACACGTTCATGGGCTTGAGCAGGATGCCGCGGGTCAGCACCTGGAAGAAGATGATGATCACCACCAGGGTGATGAGCATTACAAACTGTTTCAGGTTTTTGGAGAATGCGTTTTTAATCTTGCTCATGCGGTCTGTGCCCCCTTGCTTGCCTGCATAATGCGGTCCATGATGAGTTCCTGGGTGACCTCCCCCCGGGGCATTTCGCCCACGATGCGGCCTTCCACCATGATGTAGATGCGGTCGCACATGCCCAGCAATTCCGGCAGTTCGGAGGAGATCATGAGGACGGCCTTGCCCTCTGACACCAGGTCGTTGATGATGCTGTAAATCTCATACTTGGCGCCCACGTCGATGCCCCGGGTGGGCTCGTCCAGCATCATGATGTCGGGCTTGGAGAACATCCACTTGCCCAGCAGCACCTTTTGCTGGTTGCCGCCAGAGAGGTTGCCCACCTGCTGCTCCACGTCCGGGGTGCGGATGTTGAGCTGCTGCTTGTAGTTTTCAGCGGCCTGCTGCTCCTGGTCCTTGTCGATGACCCCCCGGGCGGACACCAGGGACAGCCGGGAGAGGGTGATGTTGTGCTTGATGGACTCGGCCAGCACCAGGCCGTCCCCCTTGCGGTCCTCTGTGATGTAGGCAAAGCCGTGGGCGATGGCGTCGGCGGCGCTGTTCATCTCCAGCACCTGGCCGTCCTTTTTGACGGTGCCGGAAATCTTGGTGCCGTAGGCCTTGCCAAAGACGCTCTGGCACAGTTCCGTGCGCCCGGCGCCGATGAGGCCGGCGATGCCCACTACCTCCCCTCTTCTTACGTTGATGGACACGTTGTCCACCAGCCGGCGCTCGGTGAAGAGGGGGTGGTAGACGGTCCAGTTTTCCACCTCCAGCAGCTTCTCACCGATGTTGGGGACGCGCCGGGGAAAGCGGTCCACCATCTCCCGGCCCACCATGCCCCTGATGATCCGGGGCTCGGAGACGGCGTCCGCCCGGTTGTCCAGGGTCTCGATGGTGGCGCCGTCGCGCAGGATGGTGATCTTGTCGGCCACATAGGCGATCTCGTTTAATTTGTGGGAGATCATGATGGAGGTGATGCCCCGCTCCTTGCGGAACTTGAGGAGGAGGTTTAGGAGGTTCCTGCTGTCCTCGTCGTTTAAGGAGCTGGTGGGCTCGTCCAGGATCAGCAGGCGGACGTTCTTGGCCAGGGCCTTGGCGATTTCCACCAATTGCTGCTTGCCCACCCCGATGTCCTTGATGAGGGTGCGGGGGTTTTCGTAAAGGCCCACCTCTTCCATGTGCTTTTGCGCATTCTGGTAGGTCTGGTCCCAGTTGATGCCCAGGGGGCCCCGCTGCTCGTTGCCCAGGAACATGTTTTCCCCGATGGACAGGTAGGGCACCAGGGCCAGCTCCTGGTGGATGATGACGATGCCCAGGCGCTCGGAGTCCCGGATGTTCATGAACTGGCAGACCTGGCCGTCATAGATGATGTCCCCGGAGTAGCTGCCGTAAGGGTAGACGCCGGAGAGGACGTTCATGAGGGTGGACTTGCCGGCCCCGTTCTCCCCCACGATGGCGTGGATTTCTCCCTCCTCAACCCGCAGGTTGACGTTGCTTAAGGCCAAAACCCCCGGGAAGGTTTTGGTGATGTTGCGCATTTCCAGCAGGGCATCCGCCATCGCGTTCTCCTTCACGTGTATGTAAGGGTATCAGGGAGGGCGGCACAGGCCGCCCTCCCTGGGGGCATGGTGTAATCAGTCGACCTTCAGCTGGTCTTCGGTGTAGTAGCCGGAGTCGATGAGGAGCTCCTTGTAGTTGCTGACGTCGGCAAAGACCGGGTCGCACAGGAAGGAGGGCACCACCTTGATGCCGTTGTCATAGGTTTCGGTGTCGTTCACGGGCACTTCCTCGCCCTTTAGGATGGCATCCACCATGATGACCACCTGGGCGGCCAGGGTGCGGGTGTCCTTGAAGACGGACATGGCCTGGTAGCCCTTGATGATGTTCTGGGTGTTGGCGATGTCGCAGTCCTGACCGGTGATGAGGGGGAAGTTGTCCAGGGTGTAGCCGGCCTGAATCAGGGAATTGGTGATGCCCAGGGCCAGGGAGTCGTTGGGGGAGAGGACGGCGTCCAGCTTGGTGCCGTCGGCATAGCCGGTGAGGAGGTTGTCCATGCGGGCCTGGGCGTCCTTGGTGCCCCAGCCTAAGATGGCGATCTTCTCAAACTCGGTCTGGCCGGATTTCACCACAATCTTGCCGGCCTCATAGTAGGGCTTCAGGATGTCCCAGGCGCCGGCGTGGAAATAGCGGGCGTTGTTGTCATCCGGGGAGCCTGCGAACAGCTCGAAATTGAAGGGGCCTTCGGCGTTCTTCAGGTCCAGCTTCTCTTCGATGAACAGGCCCTGGATGGTGCCCACCTTGTAGTTGTCAAAGGTGGCGTAGTAGTCCACGTCCGGGGTGTCGGTGAGGAGGCGGTCATAGGCGATGACCTTGATGTCGTTCTCCTTGGCCTGGGCCAGCACAGTGCCCAGGGCGGAGCCGTCGATGGAGGCGACGACCAGCACTTCCACGCCGCCTAAGATCATGTTTTCGATCTGGGAGACCTGGGTGGCCACGTCGTTGTTGGCGTACTGAAGGTCCACTTCATAGCCGGCTTTTTCCAGCTGTTCCTTCATGTTGGCGCCGTCCTGGTTCCAGCGCTGGAGGGAGTTGGTGGGCATGACCACGCCCACCTTGCTGGCGGCCAGGGCAGAGCCGGTGCCGATGAGCAGCACGGTGACCAAGAGAAGGGCTACAAGTTTTTTCATGGGGTATCTCCTTTTCTTTTTCAAGGCAAATCCTGCCTTTGATTCGGTTGGGGGGCAGCGGGCGCAGCCTGCTGCCGGTTTTGCGTGGACAGGTAGGGCAATTTCCCGGGATGGGCCCTCCTGTCCGGTCGGTTTGTATGGTGCCTGGGCGTTTGCAGCCGCATCAGCTTTCTGTGGCGGGCGCAAACCTCTTCCTGTACAGGATAGCACGGGGGAGGCCAAAACGTCAATCGATTGACCTGTCTGAACCATGTTTTTTCAGGCAGCAAATATTGATTATATACAAACAAAACCCTGCACAATGACCCAAATAGGTTCTTTTTGCTTCTTTTTCTTTCCCAAGAAAAAGAAGGGTCCCCCGTTCCCCGTCCCCGTCCCCCCGTCCTACCGCCGCACCACCGTGGCGGCCCGGGCGGTGCTGTCGTTTTCCATGGCATAGCGGAGGGCGTCAATCAGGTGATCGCTGCCCTGGGGCCGGGGCAGGTAGCCGCCCTCGTTGTCCGGGGTCCAGCGATAGTTCAGTAGCTCCTCCCGGAGGGCGGGGCATTGGGGGGAGAGAATGATCTGCTGCTGGGCCAGCCACTGCAGGCCGTGGAGGACGCTGTCGGGGCCTTTCCGGGCGGCGTAGGCACTGATGCCCAGGCGGCGCAATTCGGCGATGGACTTGGGCTCGGCGGCATCGCAGATGACGGGGAGGCGGCCGCAGAGGGCCTTTAAGCGCTGGGCCAGGCGGTCGTTGGTGAGGCCGGTTTCGGAGAACTCATCCAGGACATACAGGCGCTTGTGCTTGCTGTCATAGGCGCATAGGAGGGCGGCGGCGGGGTCCTGGGCATAGCCGAAGTCCAGGCCGCAGCGCAGCTGGGTGTTGGGGAAGTGTGCAGGAACCGAGCCCACCTGCCAGTTGGTGAAGACGGCGCCGCCCAGGCTGCCCCATTCCCCCAGGGTGTAGACCTGGCGGAAATAGGCATCCTGCTCCTGCTCCATGCCGGCCCGGTCGTCGGGGCTTAGGAAGCGGTTGTCCCGGTAGGTGGTGCGCAGGATGAGGCGCTCCGGGGTGATGAGGAGGCCCTGGTCCTCGGGAAAATCGGTGAAATAGCGGCGGTAGATCCAGTGGGCCCTGGAGACGGGGTTAAAGGACAGGGTGAGGCGCTTTTTGTGGGGGCTGATGCCCCTGAGGCGTTTTTCCAGCTGTTTGACATCGGTGTAGGCGGTTTCGGTGGCCTCCTCCACCCAGATGTCGGTGAGGGGGCCGTGAAGCGGGGTGATGGACTTGATCTTCTCCACGTCGTCCAGGCCCAGGAAGAGGAGCTGGGCGCTGTTTACCAGGCAGGTGATGCTCATCTCGGTTTTGTTGATTTTGAAAAAATGGCCCAGGCCGAAGCGGGCCATGGCCTTCTGGGCCTCTGCAAAACAGCTGGTGCGGAGGGTGCGGGCCACCTTGCGCACCACCAGGGTGTTGCGGCCGGTGAGGCAGTCCAGGAGGGCCCGGGCGGCCAGGAAGACGGATTTGCCGCTGCCGGCGCCGCCGTAGAAGATCTGGAGGCGCTGGGATGCTTGCAGGTGGGGCAGGTAGCAGGCGTTGAAGGCGGCCGGGGGCACGTGGAGGACGGGCGGGCCCTTTTTCACGGGCTGTCCTCCATCACCTGGATGACGAAATGCTGGGGCAGGGCAGCGGCCTGGCCCCCTTCCTCCTCCAGGGTGATCACCTTGATGAGGTCCCCGGGGGAGAGGCGGCCTGCCAGGATCAGGTCCCTCAGGGCCTGCCGGGCCAGGGCCTTGAGGCTGTCTTCAGGGGGTACTTCGTCCCGGGGCTGCACGGCGGCCGCCCTCACATCAACAGGGCGTCCAGGGCATGGACGCCCTTTAGGTGCAGACGGTAGATGTGGCGCTCGGAGAAATGGAGGGCCTCACTAATCTGGGCGTAGCTCATCAGGCTGATGTAGCGCAGGGCCAGCACCTGGGCTGCAGCCTTGTCGGGCAGGCGGGCCAGCAGGGCATCCAGCTGTTTGAGGCGGCGGTTGATGCGGGTGTCCAGGCTGCGGCGCTCTTTGATGAGGCGGCTGGATTTGCCTTCCCAGTGGGCCGCATTGGCCTTGTCTGCTGCCGCATGGCGGCGGCAGGCCGCGGTTTCCCGGGCCAGGAGGGCGGATTTTTGCAGCATCTCGCCGTAGCTTTCAAGGATTTCCCGGGCAGTCAAGGCGTGGGCTTCCTCCTTGTGTTGACGTAGTGCAGCAGGGCCTCCTGCTCCTGCTTTGTGAGGGCAATCTCGCCCCGGAGCTTGCGGTTTAAAGCGCTGGTGGACAGGTACAGGGCCGCTGCGGCTTCCTTGCGGGTGACGCCGTTGAGGTTCATGAGGGCCCGCAGCTGCTGCAGGTGTTGGGGCATCCGCATCCTCCTCCTTTCTGAAATGGGAACACTTGTTCTTATAGTGCTGTCAGTATAGAAAGGGGCGGCAGGCCTGTCAACGGGGGTTGGGCATATGTGCTCCAAAATGAAAAAAGCGCCTGTTTCCCGGGCGTGAAAAAACTGATGCAAACCTCACAACAGGTTCAACAGCCTGCTGGTTAAACTGCCAAAGAAAAAAGCCCCAGGGCCATCTACCTGGAAACTCATACGAAAAAGCTATCCCTATTAAAGTTTTTTGTGCACTTTTTTTCAAAAAAGTGCCGTTTCCTCGTATCCCCGTCCCCCTCAGTGCCCGTGGCCGCGCTCCCGCTCCCGGTACTGCTCAAAGAGGAAGCCGTCGGTGTTGTTGCGGGTGGTGACATGGGCTTCTGCGATGTCCAGCTGCTCCATGAGGGCGATGAGAATGCACAGCCCGGTGGGCAGGATGTGCTCCCGGCCGGGCATCATGCCGGGGAGTGCGCTGCGTTCTTCGGGGGTGAGGGGGGCCAGGTGGCGCAGGACCGCCCGGGCCTGGGCCAGGGTGAAGGCCTCGTCCGGGGAGCCGGTGGGCAGGAGGCGGCCTTTGTGGAGGCCCATGAGGGCGGTGCCGGTGCCCCCCACCAGGAGCCAGCGGGCATCGGCCCGGGCGCGGACATCTGTAAGCTGGGTCAGGGCCACCTGGCGGGCATGGGCCAGGGCGGCCTCCATGTGGAGCAGGTCGATGACGGGGTTGATGCGGTGGAGGCGGGAGGCGCCCAGCTGAAGGCTGTGGGCGGTTTGCAGGCGGGCGACGCTGCCCAGGGCAATCTCGGTGGAGCCGCCGCCGATGTCGATGACGCCGATTTGCCCGTTGTCGTCAAAGGGGTAGGCGGCCCCCAGGAAGGAGAGGGCGGCTTCCTGCTGCCCGGTGAGGATGCGCAGGTGCAATCCGGTTTCCTTTTTCAGGGCCCGGGCCAGTTCCCGGGCGTTGCCGCTGTCCCGGACGGCGCTGGTGGCGAGCAGGTGGATGTGCCGTGCGCCGTTTTCCAGGGCCTGCTGCTTCAACAAAAAGACGGCGTCCACCAGGCGGTTGACGGCCGTTTGATCAAACATCATCTGCTCGTTGAGGGCCAGGAAGAGGCGGGTCTCCTGGCGTCCGCGGACCGGGCTGCCCAGGGGGGCGGCCAGGGTGGCGGTCAAGGAGCGGATGGAGTTGGAGCCAATGGCGATGACGGCAATGCGCATGCAGTCCTTCCTCAGGGGTTGTCGGGGGGCTGCTCCTGCCGGGGCGGCAGGCCCAGGACCTCGGGGTTGATCACCACAAAACGGATCTCCCCGGGGAAGAGGTAGCCGTACTTGGTGCGGGCTTCGTTGGCGATGAACTGGTCGGTGGAGGCCAGGCGCACCTGCTCCTGAAGTCTCAAAATTTCCCGCTCTTTTTCAAACACCAGGTCATCGGCCTGGTCCACAATGGCGCGCAGGCGCTGGATGCTCTGGTCATAGCTGCGGGCCAACACCCAGCCCATGAGCAGGATGGCGCAGCAGAGGATGAGCAGGGTGTGCCATTTGATGCGCAGGCTGAAGAAGCGGCGGGCCAGGGGGGTCCGCCGGCGCTTCGGCCGGGGCTCCTTCACAGGGGGCGCTGGCTGGTAGGTCATGCTGCTGCCTTTACCTCAGGGTGAGCTCCACCAGGTGGGGCTGCTGGGACAGGTCCTCCCGGGTGACCCGGATTAAGGGCTGCACCGAGGGGATGAGGGGGGCCATCTGCTCCAGGAAGGGGGCCAGGGTGGTGATGTTATCGATGCCGCCCTGGGTGCTCTTGTAGTGCATGGGGATGGTGATGCGGGGCTGAAGCAGCCGGACGGTGCGGGCGGCCATGCCGGCGTCCAGGGTGTAGGTGCCGCCGATGGGGATGAAGAGGATGTCCGGCATGAAGAGCTGCTCTGCGAGGGCCTCATCGGGCACCATGCCCAGGTCCCCCAGGTGCAGGACGGACAGGCCGTCGGCCTCCAGGCGGGTGCAGAGGATGCTGCCCCTTAGGGCGCCGCCTTCTTCGTCGTGAAAGGCGGGGACCGCCAGGAGGCGGATGCCGGGGAGGGGGTTGTGGATGCCCTCGGTGTCGATGATGAGGGGCTTGCCGTCCACTTTTTCGGTGTGGTTGTGGTCAAAATGGTGGTGGGAGATGGCGACGATGTCCGCCTTCACCCGCCGCATGGGAAAGCCCACCTGGGGCGGGAAGGGGTCAAAGAGGATGCGTTTGCCCTCTGCCGTTTCCGCCAGGAACTCGGAGTGGCCGTGGTAGCGGATGATCATGATGGGTCCTCCCTGGGGGTCAGCCCCGTTAAAAGGGGGATGAAAAAGCCGGGCACGGGGGCCTTCTGCCGCAGGCTGAGGGCCAGGGCGCTGGCGGCCTGGCGGATGAGGGCCTGGGTGTCCCCGGCGTCATAGCGCAGCAGGGCCAGCCGGGCTTCGGGCAGCATGTCCGGGGTGAAGGCTGCGGCGTGCTGGGCAAAGATGCGGGCCAGGCCGTGGGAATTTCCCCGGGGCTGGCTGTCTGCCAGGCGGCGAAAGACCTGCTGGTAGCCGGAAAAGGACAGGTCCATGAGGAGCAGGCCCTGGTCGGTGTCGGTGCGCCAGCCGGCCTGAGACAGGTGCTGTGTGAGGGCGGCCAGGCCCTCCGGGTCCAGTTTGCGGCTGATGTCGCTGACAAAGAGGGCGCGGCGCTTCAGGTCCCGGCGGAGGAAGGCGCCCGGCCCCATGAGGGCGCACAGGGCGGCCCGTTCAGGCTTCAGGGGCATCCTTTTTCTTGGTTTCAAAGGCGATGTCCAGGCGGTGCACCGAGGTGTAGCGGCCCTGGATGTCCAGTTGGTAGCGCAGGTTCACCTCGCCGTCCCCCTCGGGGCTGACGGTGTAGCCCACCTGGGTGGGGTAGATGCCCATGGACAGGGTGCCGTAGGGGGTCTGGTAGTTGCCCTCAAAGCGGTGGCCTTCCCGGAAGACCAGGTCGGAAGCGAAGGCGCCTTTGCGGGCCACCTTCACCACCCCTTCCCCCATGGTCATGGTGATGTCGTGTTTTTCGTCAGTATCGCTGCGGCGCTCGGTGTATTTGAGCTGCCATTGGTGCTTGTCGCCAGACAGGGTGCCGAAGGTGGTCATGTGCATGGCCTCGTCTTCTTCGTTGCGGTTGTACGCCATTCCCGTCACGGTCAGCTTGACCGGTTTGTTCCTCATGAACCTCACCTCCAAATCGGGTCTCGATACGAGCCCATTCAATTATAGCATACCCAGAGGAGGAGTGAAAAGACGGCGCCATTTAAGCGCCGTCTCGGGTGCGACAAAGTGTCTGCGGACACTTTGTCGTTTAGGAGGAACGGGCATGTTCGCCTGGTCACTTCGTTCCCGGCCGGCGAACATGCGTGGAATGGTTTGCTGCGCAAACCGCCCCGCCCGCGCGGCAGAGCCGCGCGATACGATTTCACTCAGAGGGCTGTGCCCTCTGAAACTCCCCTTTGATATGGTTTATCCTCATTATGAGACGGCGCTCCTATGGCGCCGTCTGTGGGGAAATTGGGCAGGGTTTCAGCCCCCTGCAGGAAGATAGTTGGTTTGATAGAAGTCCTCCACGTGGATGCTTTTGACCTCGGGCTGCAGGTCCTCACTGATGACGAATTCAGCATCATAGGCCTGGCCCGCTGCGTCCTTCAGTTTGACCGTGAGGACCACCTCAAAGTATGGGTCGGACAGGGCATCCCGGGAGGAATGGTACTGCTGCATCCCGATGCCGGTGATGCCCTCCAGGCTGTAGTCCAAGCCCCTTTCAGCCAGCTGCTCCAGCATGGTTTTCACCAGGTTCTGGGCATTCTCCCGGACCTTCAGCATCAGGGGGGCGGCGGTTTCCTTGTTTTGTTTATTTTGGGCCTCCAGGTCCAGTTGTTCGTACTCCTCCATGCTGAGGCTGCTGGCCAATGCGCCGGGGGTGATGTAGGTATCAAAATTCAGGAAGCGCAGGTGGGGGACAGGCTCTGGCAAGGCCTGGAAAGCGATGTGGTACGCACGACCGGCAGGCTGCCCGGGGTCCATCACCTGCTCGGGAATGAGCAGGGGACCGATGATCAAGCCAAAGGCCCTGCCGTAGTCATTGACGTATTGCTCCAGGTGGACGCCATGATTCGTGAGCCGATCCTGGAAACGGTCCCCCATCATGCTGTCCAGGATGTTGAAGGCGGCTTTTTTGACATCCACTGCATCCTTCAGCTCCGTGCCTGGGGGCTGATAGAAGACAGCGACGTCTTCATTGGTTTGTGCCAGTTGGTCGCGGGCAGGCACGATCTGCTGCTCCGTGCCGGAAGGCTGGGTGCTGGCCTGGGGGGCGACACTGGCGGCGGGCTCCGCCAGGCCCATGTGGCTGCGGTGGCGGATGAGGTCGGGCAGGGAGAGGATGAGGGCCAGGGACAGGACGCCCAGCAGAGCGCCCAGGAGCCAGGGCTTGAACTTGTTGAACATGGGGCTATCCTCCTTTGGTTTGTTGCCCTCATGATAGGGTGCATTCATATCCTGCTTGTCCCCTTTTTGTCACGAACTTGTAAATTCCACAGTCACCGTGGTGCCCTGGCCTTCCTGGCTGTCAATCTGCAGATGCGCTTTGTGGAGGGCTGCAATCCGGGCACAGAGGGCCAGGCCCAGGCCGGCGCCCTCCTGGCTGCGGGACCGGCTGCTGTCGGCCATGTAGAAGGCCTGGGTGATATGGGGGAGGTGCTCTGCAGGGATGCCACTGCCGTGGTCCTGGACGGAAAAGCCATGGTCTTTTGCAGTGAGGAGGATTTTCCCCCCGAGGCTGGAGGCATGGATGGCGTTGGCCAGGAGGTTTTGAAGCAGGGACAGCATCAGGTCCGGTTCGCAGAGGCAGCGTTCCTCCCGGACCTGTTTCACCAGCGTCAGATCTTTTGCATCCAGCATGCCCTTGAGGGCCTCCTCTGCCTGATCAAAGAGTCGGGCCAGCGGCGCAGTCTGCATATCCAGGGCCTGGCCCCCCTCCAACCGGGCCAGCTGCAAGAGCTTGAAGGCCATGCGCTCCAGGCGTTCCCCCTGAATCACAATGGCCTCAAGGGCAGTTTGGCGCTGGGCTTCCGGTGCATCATGGCGGCGCAGCAGGTCGGCATAGCCGATCATGGATGTGAGGGGGGTCTTCATCTCGTGGGCCATGTCCGCCACAAACTGCTTTTGGGCTTGTGCCTGCTCCGTCAGCTGGGTGACATGGACCTGGGTGGCCTCCGCCATGGTGTTGAAGCGCTGGGCCAGGAGCCCCACCTCATCCTCCGGGTGGCGCACCTGGGCCCGGGTGGCATAGTCCCCTCCGGCGATGCGCAGGCTGGCCTCCCCCAGTTGGGTGAGGGGCCTGAACACTGCCCGCAAGGCCCAGAACAGCAGCAGGGCGAGCAGCACATAGAGGGCCAGCAGCAGCAGGACGGCATCCCGGGTCTGGGCCTCGATTCCCTGATACACCCGGCTGATGTCCCGCAGGTACTTCAGCTGCATCCCTTCATGATCAAGGGCCACCAGCAGCACCTGATACACCCGGTCCCCCTGCTTGATGAGCCGGTCGCCCAGGGAGGCAGAGGGGGCTTCCTCCAGCAAAAGCAGCTGGGGGGTGTCCGCATTGGTATAGGCCACCGTGCCACTTGCATCCACCAGGGAAAACAGGGCGCTGCCGGTCATGTAGCGCTCTGCTGTACGGGCGGCCCTGACCACGTAATCCCCGGGGCTGATGCTGGAAAAAGCTTCCAGACCGGAAGTCAGGGTGGCGGCAAACATGGCGCTTTCCTCCCGGCCCCGGGTCCGCTCGGCCTCCCGGTTGTCCTCAAATCCCCGCAGCAACAGCAGGGTGGAGAGGGTCAGGCCAAAGGCCAGGGCCAGCACCAGGGCCAGGGCCAGGATGCGGCCTTTCAGTTTCATGCGGGCACCTCCAGGCGGTAGCCCAGCTTGTAGACGGTCTTGATCTGCTCCCCCCAGTCCAGCTTGCTGCGCAGGCGCTGGATGTGCATGTCCACGGTGCGGGTGCTGCCGGCGTAGTCATAGCCCCAGGCAGCGGACAGCAGCTGCTCACGGGAGAGGGCCATGTTCTGGTGGCGCATCAGCATGGCCAGCAGCTCAAACTCCTGGTGGGCCAGTTCCACCGGCCGCCCGGCCTTGGTGACCTGGCGGGTGCCCAGGTTGAGGCAGACGTCATAGGCCTGATAAACCGTTGTTTCAACCTGGTGGCGGCGCAGGATGCCCTCCACCCGGGCCTGCAATTCGACTGGGTGGAAGGGTTTGAGCATATAGTCCTCCGCTCCCAGGCGCAGGCCCCGTACCCGGTCGGCCACATCCAGTTTGGCTGTCAAAAAGAGCACAGGGGGCAGGCTCTTTCCAGCCTGCTGCAGGGCTTCCATCAGCGAAAAACCGTCCAGTCCCGGCAGCATCACATCCAGGATGATGAGGTCATAGGCCTGGTCTGACAGGCGGGCCCGGGCCGCGATGCCGTCCGGGCAGATTTCCGTGCGGTAGCCGCTCACCTGCAGGGTCATCTGGATGAGCTGGGCGATGTGGGCATCGTCCTCCACAATCAGGATGGATGGGTTCATGGGCCACCTCGTTGTTTTGCTGCACACAGTATAGCACAGCCGCCTTTTTCGCGGGGATTGTTCACAAAAGGCCTGGAAAAATCTTCACAGACCGGACAAAAACCCCGCTATGCAGACAAAGGGGCCGGTGCTATGCTGTGGCATATCCCAAACCGGGAAGGAGTGACAGGCATGGAATTGAAGGAAACCATGAAAAAGGCGGCGGCGCTGCTGATGGCGCTGCTGCTGCTCACAGGCATCAGCCGCAGCCTGGGGGCGGCGGCAGGGGACGGGCAGGCCAGCCCGCCCAACACCCTGTACCGGCCCCGGGAAGCGGACATGGTGCTGGATGCCTTTGAACTGGGCTATATCAACAACGTGCTCCTGGTGGTCACCCGGGAGGGGGTGACGGAGGAACAGCTGCTGGCCCTGCTGCCGGGGGAGAATGCGAAGGTCGTAGGCCGTTTCCCGGGGCTGCACCAGGTGCAGGTGCAGGTAAAGCCCCGGAACAAGAAGGGGCTGCAGGCCCTGGCGGATGCCTTGATGCAGCAGGAGGAGGTGCGCTATGCCCACCTGGACCTGGCGGCGCCCCTGATGGGGGCGGGCGTGGATTCCCTCCAGACTTCGGAGGGGCCGGATGACTGGGGCATGTACAAGGAGTTGCCCAAGAGCCAGTGGTGGCACCAGGCCATCGGCTGGGACCGGGCCCAGGCCCTGCTGCCCCAGGGGGGCTATGTGCAGGCCGGGGTGGTGGACGACGGCTTTGACACAGCGCACCCCTTTTTGAAGCTCAGCTTCCCCAACAAGGAGGAGGAGCAGATCAACCGCCCGGCAGGCCACGGCAGCCATGTGGCGGGCATCGTGCAGCAGCTGATGCCGGGGGCCACCATCCGGGTGCTGGATTCCTTCCGGTTCCCCGGGGTGAACATCGACACCACCGTGGGCACCGCCAGCATGCTGGTGAAGAACCTGGTGGACATGGTGGCATCCGGCGCCCGGGTGATCAACTACTCCATGGGCCAGGACATCACCCAGGAGGCCGACCTGAAATGGAATGAGGAGATGGCCGTCACCCTGTCCGTCTACATGCGTTTGCTGCAGGAACAGGGCCACCGGTTCCTCATCGTCCAGTCGGCCGGCAACGGGGGCCTGCCCCTCTTCCACAACGGCATGTTTGCCATGATCACCCCGGACAACTGCCTGGGCAATGAAACCGTCCATGCGGCCCTGGGTCTTAAGGACAAGTTGCAGGAGGCCAGACAGGGGGTGCTGGACAGCATCACCCAGGTGGGCAATGCCATGCAGGACAGGCCCGGCGCGCCCTTTTACCTGTCCCCGGACAGCAACTACGGGGAGGCGGTCACCCTGGCGGCCCCGGGCTATGGCATCGTGAGCAGCGTGCCCGGGGGCTACGAGGCCCAGAGCGGCACCTCCCAGGCTGCCCCCATGGTGACGGCGGCCGCGGCCCTGGTGTGGACGGTGAACCCCGGTTTACACCCCGGCCAGGTGAAGGACATCCTGGTGAAAAGCGCCACCACCCAGGTGCAGGATAGGAACCCCGGCCGGGGAGGCGGGCGGGCCAGCTACCCCCTGCTAAACCTGTATGAGGCCCTGAAAACCGCCCAGGCGGGGGCAGCGGACAAGTGACCGCAGACATATCACGGCTCAACAAAAGGGGCAGCCGGCTGGCTGCCCCTTGTCAATCGGTCGGGTTTCTATTATTCGGCGAAGAACTCGTCCACCTGGCGCTGGAATTCTTCGATGATCTTCTCCAGGCCCACGGCCTTCATGGCGTCGATCATCCTGGGCACGATCACCTCGGGATCCTCGGCGCCGGTGAGCACCTCGGAGGCGAAGTCGCCGTAGACGCCCTTCACCAGGGTGACTTCGTTTTCAATGTTGGACAGGTCCACGTTGAAGCCGAAGAGCACGGTGGGGGTGGCGGTCTCGTTGACCACTTCGATTTCCTTAAACATGTCCTTGTTGGTGTACTCGGCGGTCAGGATGGCGTGGTTGCCCTGGGTGTAGCGGGCCCACGGCCAGGATTTCTCGGCGTCACGGACCACCAGGCCGTCCTCGTTGTAGGTGAAGTTGACGCCTTCCTCGCCGTAGCAGATCATGTCGCGCAGCTTGGTGTCGGTGTTGACCAGCTCCAGGAACTGCAGCACCTTCTCGGGGTTCTTGGCACCGGCGTAGATGCCGTTCATGGAGCCCATGATGGAGCCGGCGGAGAAGATGGGGCCGACGAAGGGGTTGGTGATGCCGGTGACCTTGACTTCCTCGCCTGCATCATTGGTCTTGGTGTAGGTCCAGGCGCCCGGCCAGCCCTGGGCCACGTAGAAGGGCAGTTCAGAGGGGGCTTCGCCCAGGGTGATGAAGACGATGTTGTAGCCGATGGTGTTGCGCAGCAGGATCCAGATCTTGCCGCCCATGAACAGGTATTTGAAGTTGGCCAGCCCCGCCCATTCACTGCGCAGCAGGCTGCCCAGGAAGGAGGTGTTGGGGGTGATTTTGTAGTTGAGGAAGGGCAGGATGATGCCGAACATGGGCAGGTAGCAGAAGATCAGATACCACAGGCTGGTGGGAAGTGCGAGGATGCTCAGCTCCGTGTCGTCCCGGGTCCACTTCTTTTTGCGTATTTTGATGTTCTTGACGGTCTGCTGGTTTTGTGCGACAGACATAAAGCCCCTCCTTTCATGGTGTCAGCGTTACGTGTGGCGGTAAAACCCTGGATTTGTTAGACATATCGTATCAACCCGGTATGAAAACGTCAATCCAAAGGCGGGAAAATTTTTCTATTCAAGCGGCGGTTTGTTCAATTCACACATGGGGTTTGGGGCTTTTGCCCGCGCCTTCATATTAAGGGTGAAATATGGGACCAGGTGACGCACAGACAAATCCCGGGAACCCTGCATGAAACCGCCTCTGTGAAACCTTTATTGGATGAGGGCATATCCGCTGTGCAGCACAGGCGGCCGGCGGCCTGTGTTTGGGTGTCGACAAAGTGTCTGCGGACACTTTGTCGATTAGGAGGAACGGGCATTATTCCTTGGTCGCTCCGCTCCCGGCCAGGAATAATGCGCGGAATGGTTTGCTTCGCAAACCGCCCCGCCCGCCCGGCAGAGCCGGGCGATACGATTTCACTCAGAGGGCTGTGCCCTCTGAAACTCCCCTTTGATATGGTTGTATTCATTCTGGCAAAGACAGCCGGAAAGCCCGTATTTCTTTACGCTGGCAAAGGGCTTGTGATATACTGGACCATAATAAATTGTATGTGGAGGGCATATGGCGCTGATTGACATCATCGCGGATAAGAAATACGGCCGCGAGCTGAGCCCGCAGCAGCTGGAGGCCTTTGCCCAGGCGGCCAAGGACCCGGGCACCCCGGACTACCAGCTGGCCGCCCTGCTCATGGCCATCCGCCTAAACGGCATGACCGCAAGGGAGACGGCGGACCTCACCCTGGCCATGGCCAGGACCGGGGACATGCTGTCCCCCGACGTGGGGGGCATCCCGGTGGACAAGCACTCCACCGGCGGGGTGGGGGACACCACCACCCTGATTTTGGCCCCCCTGGTGGCCGCGTGCGGAGGCAAGGTGGTGAAGATGTCCGGCCGTGGCCTGGGCCACACCGGCGGCACCATTGATAAATTGGAGAGCATCGCGGGCTTTCAGACGGAGCTGCCTGAGGAGGACTTCCTGCGCATCGCCCGGGAGGTGGGCTGCTGCGTGGTGGGGCAAACGGGGGAACTGGCCCCGGCGGACAAGCGGCTGTACGCCTTAAGGGACGTCACCAGCACCGTGGACAGCATCCCCCTGATCGCCTCCTCCGTCATGAGCAAGAAGCTGGCAGGCGGCGCCCAGGGCATCGTGCTGGATGTGAAACTGGGCAGCGGCGCCCTGATGAAAACCAAGGAGGACTGCCTGGTGCTGGCCCGGGCCATGTGCGACATCGGCCGCCGGGCCGGGCGGGAGATGGCCGCCCTCATCACCAGCATGGACGAACCCCTGGGCAGCCATGTGGGCAATGCCCTGGAGGTGAAGGAGGCCATTGACACCCTGGCCGGCCGGGTGCAGGGGCCCCTGCTCACGGTCTCCCTGGCCCTGGGGGCCCAGATGCTCATGGCCGGCGGCCAGGCGGGGACGGAGGAAGAGGCCCAGGCCCTCCTCATGGATGCCTTGCACAGCGGCCGCGGCCTGGCCAAGTTCAAGGAGATGATTGAAGCCCAGGGCGGGGACGGACAGGTCTGCGACGACACCGGCTGCCTGCCCCAGGCCCCCCTGAAGACCCGTGTGCTTGCCAGTCGCTCCGGCTTTGTACACAGCATGAAAACCGAGCAGCTGGGCATGGCCGCCCAGGTCCTGGGGGCCGGGCGTCTGCGCAAGGAAGACCAGCTGGACTACGCGGCAGGGTATATCTTGTTCAAGCGCATCGGGGACGCTGTCAAAGAAGGTGAGCCGCTGGCGGTCCTGCATCACAGCGGCAAGGCGCCGGCCGGGAAGGCCGCCGCCATGCTGGAGGACGCCATCGCCATCACGGATGTACAGCCCCCAAAACCGACGCTGATCCACGCGCTCATCGCGCGGGACGGGAAGGAAACATCATGGAATTAAAACGGAAACAATGGTTCAGCCTGCTTTTGGCCCTGGTTCTGGCCCTGTCGGCCTTTGCCGCCCTGGCGGAGGAGGCCCCGGCAGAGGAAGCGGAAGGCTCCGGAAACTTCTTTGCGAAGATGGACCTGACCTACCTGGACGGCAGCCCCTTTGATGCCTCCGTCTTTGAAGGCACCCCCATCTTCCTGAACATCTGGGCCACCTGGTGCGGCCCCTGCATCATGGAATTGCCCCTTCTGGACGAGCTGGCAGAGGAATACAAGGACAAAATCCACATCATCGGCCTGCACAGCGAGGGGATGACGGTGACCCCGGAGGGCAAGCTGGCCCCCAACGAGGAGACCAACCTCTTGGCCATGGGCCTGCAGCAGGAGAAGAACCTGACCTATCCCCTCTTAAACCCGGACGTGAACCTCTTTGTGCTGATGAACAACCCGGAGTACGGCATGCGGGTGTCCGCCCTGCCCACCACCTGGCTCATCGACGGGGAGGGCTTTGTGCGCCAGATCATCCAGGGCGCCCGCACCAAGGACGCCTGGGAGCAGGTGATTGTGGATTTCCTGGACAGCCTGGAACATGAGAGCAACGACAAGACGGAGGGCTGAGGCGCCCCTGTTGTGAGAAAGGATCAACCATGAAAAACCGAGTGTTTGCCCTGCTGTTGGCCCTGTTGATGCTGGCCCTGCCCGGGGCCGTGGCAGAGGAGGAGGCGCCCCCCATGCCCCTGAAGCTGGCGGAGATCGAGCAGTTCAACCAGCTGCTGCTGGAGCGGGCTGTGGCAGACGGCCTGCCCTCCTTCGCCGGAGACGGCGGCTTTGTGGTGCGGGGCGAAGGCTATGAGCTGCTCCTGGCCGGGGCGGATGTCAGCAGCGATTCCCTGGTGCTCAGCGCCGCCCTCTTGTGGGCCGGGGAGCACGGGGAGGACGAGGCGGCCTTGCCGCTGACCGGCCCCCGGGACAGCCAGCCCGGGATGAGCGTGGAAGCCCTCCTCCAGCTGTTTCCCAACGATAACGACCACCTGGCCGGGCGCCGGGACAGCGCCGTCCTGTACATGGACGGAGAGCTGCCTGCGGCAGTGTCCGCCGGCTTCCTGCTGCGGGACGGCCAGGCGGTGCAACTGGTGGAGTATGATGTGTACTACCAGGCAGGCGACGGGGTGGTCCGCGCCGGCATCCAGTACACCGTGCAGGAGAACTTCGTCACCGCCCTGCGCAGCTTTGTGGGCAAGGACGCCCTAAGCCAGCAGGCCGCGGCGGAGGAGCTTCAAAAGCTGGGGGAACTGCAGGAGGAAACCTCCTACATCGCCTATGCCGACACCCTGGAGGGCAAGCTGTCCCGGGAGGACATGGTGCTGGGCGGCCTGGACTTCTTCGACACCGACTACCAGGCCGCGGTTTCAATCCTGGGGGAGCCCGCCAATGAGGAGCGCCACCAGGACGGCGACAGCGAGATCATCACCTGCCAGTGGCCCGGCCTGGAGGCCGTCTTCACCCTGAAGGAGGGCGTGTCCCGGACCATGCGCCTGAGCGTGCAGGAAGGCCTGCTGGAAGGCCCCCGTGGCCTGCGCCTGGAAGACACCCTGGCCCAGGCCCTCTCCCGCTTCCCCCACGGGGGCGTGCTGGGGGAGGCCGGCGGCACCCTCTACGGGGATGCCGAAAACCAGGTGCCCCCCTACGGCCTGATGCGGATTGAGGCGGACAGTACCCTGCTGTACTACGCCTTTGAGGCGGAGGCCGGCAAGGCCGGGCTGGTGCTGGCCTTTGTGGACGATGCCCTGGTGTCCATGACGTTGACATACCTCTAACAAATGCGACAAAGCATCTGCGGATGCTTTGTCGGTTGGAGGTTCGGGCATTTTCCCTTGGTCGCTTTGCTCCCGGCCAGGGAAAATGCGCGGAACGCATTGCTGCGCAATGCCCCGCACACCCGGCAGAGCCGGGTGATACGAATTGAGTCAGAGGGCTGCGCCCTCTGAAACTCCCGCGAGTTGGTTTTGATTTGCTGGTGTGTTTTTGTCGTTGAATGATGGCTGAGAACCTGGTTTGACGCTGTGCTTCTGTTGTCCTGCGACCCAAGGAGTTCCCATGAAAATCAACCTGTCCTGTCCCGTTGAGCTGTGGCATTTCAAGCTGCCCACAGAGGACTACCCTGTGGTCCGGCTGAACCTGTTCAACCTGTCCGAGAAGGGGGTGGCCTCCCTGCAGGCGGCCCTGTTGAGCTTTGATGCGGAGGGCAACCAGTTCATGCGGCAGGTGGAGCGGGTGAGCGGCCTTGAAGGCGACCCCCGCAGCGCCTTTGAGGTGATGATTGCCGTGGAGGACGGCCACCTGGCCCAGGCCATGGACTTCATCATCGAGAAGGTGTGGTTTGAGGACGGCACCGTCTGGCGCCGGGGCACCGGGGAGATGAGCGAGTACAAGCCCAACCGCCTGGAGCCCTCCCGGCAGCTGGATTTGCTGCGCCAGCTGGCGGGGCCGGACGCCATGGGCTACCCCAGCGACCAGGGGGCCGTGTGGGTCTGCCTCTGCGGCAGGCCCAATGCCGCCAGCGCCACCGCCTGCCTGCGCTGTGAGCGGGACAAGCACAGCCAGTTCACCCGCTTCAACAAAGCCGCCATCGAGACCCTCATCTACCGCCGGGACAGCGAGATGGAGGAGAAGGCCCTGGCCGCCCGGCTGGAAGCGGGGCGGATGCAGGAGGAGCGGGAGGAGAAGGAGAAAAAGCGCAGGAAGCGCATCCGCAACAGCCTGGTGGCCCTCCTCATCCTGGTGCTGCTGGCGGGGGCCGGCTATGCCACCATCACCTGGGGCATCCCTGCCTACAACTACTACCAGGGGGAGCAGCTGCTGGCCGGCAAACAGTTTGACCAGGCCAGGGAGCGCTTTTTGGCCCTGGGGGACTACCGGGACAGCCAGGACCTGGCCCTGGAGGCCGATTACCAGAAGGCCGCCGGCTTCCTGCAAAACGGCAATGTGACGGCCATCAAATCCGCCGAGGACATCTACCTGGCCCTGAAGGGCTACAAGGACAGCCAAGCCCGCTACCAGGCTGCCCACTACCAAAGGGCCGCCCTGATTGAAAAGACCGGGGACTATGAAAGCGCCATCGCCATGTATGAAAGCCTGGGCAGCTTTGAGGACAGCGCAGAGAAGGCCAAAAAGGCCACCTACGACTGGGCCCGGGCCCTGATGGAGGAGTTGGACTACGCCCCCGCCCGGGAAAAATTCCTGGCCCTGGGGGACTATGAGGACGCCCCCCGCCTGGCGGTGGACTGCCTCTACCTGCCGGCCTTAAGCCACCTGGAGAACAAGGAGTTTGCCCTGGCGGAAGGCCTGCTCAAGCAGCTGCCGGACCACCAGAACGCCCGGCTGAAACTGCAGGAGGTGTACTATGCCTGGGGGGACATGCTGTTTTCCGCCCAGGAGTTTGAGGATGCGGCTGTCAAGTTCCTGGCCGCCGGGGACTACCTGGACGCCTTCCGCCGGGCTTCCGAATGCCTGTACGAGCCGGCCATCCTGCTGTTCACCCAGGGGCAGTTTGAGAAGGCCAAGGAGTATTTCGACCAGATCCTGGCCTATCGGGACAGCCGCATCTTGAGCCAGCAGGCCTCCTACCAGATGGGCAAGGCCGCCCAGGAAGCCAAGGACTGGCAGACCGCCAGGGACCGCTTCGGGGAAGCCCCGGACGTGAAGGAAGCCCTGGCCGGCTACCAGGAGGCCAGCTATCGCCTGGGGGAAAGCGCCCTGGCAGACAGCCGATTTGAGGACGCCGCCGCCCTGTTCAATGATGCCGGGGCCTATGAGGATGCCGCTGCCCGGGCCCAGAAGGCCTGGTTTGACGGGGGCATCGCCCTGATGAACCAGCGCAGCTACGCCGAGGCGGCGGAGGTCTTTGCCCGGATTCCGGAGTATCCGGGGGCCGCCACGGAACTGACCCGGGCCCGCTACAACATGGCCATCAGCCTCTTGGACCAGGAGCAGTACCAGGCCGCCATCGACGCCTTCACCGTCCTGGGGGATTTTGAAAACAGCCGGGACCACCTGGACAAGGCCATCTACAAGCTGGCCATCGGCCACCTGGAAAACAAGGAGCTGGCGGAAGCGGCCGGGCTCTTTTTGAAGCTGGGGGACTACCTGGACGCCAAAAACCGCTACCAGGAGGCCCGGCATCTGCAGGCCCTGGACGCCCTCAACGCCGGGGACCTGGCGGGGGCCATCCAGCTGCTGTCGGACATCCGCAGCTACGGCAACGCCGAGGAGCTGTACCAGGGGGCCGTCTACCAGCAGGCTGAAAAAGAAGAGAAAGCCGGCAACCTGGGCCAGGCCGCCCGGCTGTATGCCCTGATTCCGGGGCATGAGGACGCCGCCGCCAAGAGCCAGGCCAATTACGCCGCCTATTTTGAAACCGCCTACCAGACCGCCAAGGCCGCCATCAAGGAGAAGGATTACAAGGTGGCGGTGGAGGCCCTGATGGACCTGGACATGACCGACACCGGGGAGCAGTATGCCGACATCCAGGCCATGTTCCATGACGCGGTCTACCAGTATGCCGAGGCCCTCTATGCCGACAAGAAGCCCTATGAGGCGCTGAAATACTACCGGATGATCCTGGACTACAAGGATGTCAGCACCAAGAAGATCACCCGGGTGCCCTATCAGATGATCGGCAAGTGGGAATCCACCAAGGGGGTCATCTTCGAGTTCCGGGACGACGGCACCTGCGTGATGGACGGCAAGGAGATGTACTACTACGCCCGGCAGTACCTGCTGCAGGTGGGGGAGCGGCCGGAGGAGATCAACATCAACTACAACATCGTCTACCTGAGGGAGAAGGCCCTCACCATCCAGAACACCAAAACCAAGACCCTCTACAAATGCACTCGGGTTGAGTAAGGCCAGCGATGCTGCTGCAAAAGGGAATCGCGGCGTATAAGCGCAGCACCGGATTGGAAAGGGCGGGCAGGATACCGGCACTGGACGGCCTGCGCGCCTTTTTTGTGTTTTCCGTGATGGCCTACCACATCTGGCAGCAGTCCTGGCTCACCCCTAGCCTGAACCTCCTGGGACATCAGGTTAGCATGAACCCCTATTTGCGCACCGGCTACCTGTGGGTGGACGGCCTGCTGCTGCTGTCCGCCTTCCTGCTGTACCTGCCCCATGCCAGGCGCCGGGAGGCCGGACGGCCCTTCGCGGCCCAGGCGGGCTTTTACAGGCGGCGGGCCGCCCGGATCATGCCCACCTATGTCCTGAACCTGCTGGTGGTCTTTTTTGTGGTGGCCCTGCCGGAAAAGCGCTACGCCACCGCCTGGCAGGGTATCCGGGACTGGCTGGCCCACCTCAGTTTCACCCACCCCTGGTTCATTTTCAGCTCCCGCAACACCCCTTTGAACGGTGCCCTGTGGACCCTGGGGGTGGAGGTGCAGTTCTACCTGATCTTCCCCCTCCTGGCCCGGGCCTTTCACCGGATGCCCCTGCTCACCTACCTGGGGGCCGCGGGCCTGGCCTTTGCCTTCCGGGGCTATGCCATGACCATGCTGGAATCCGTGATGTACATCAACCAGCTGCCCAATTTCCTGGACGTGTACATGAACGGCATCGTGGCGGCGGTGGTGTATGCCCGCTTTGAACGCCAGAAGGACGAAGCCCCCCAGCGCATCCTGATGACCGCCATGACGGCGGCGGCGGTGATGGGGCTGTCCATGCTGGTGCTGGCCCAGGCCCGGGTGAGCAGCTTTGAGGAGCTGCGCCTGTCCCAGATGCGCATCCGCTACCTCCAGTCGGTGCTGACGGCCCTGCTGGTCCTGGGAAGTTCCCTGGGGCTCTCCGGCATCCGGCTGCTGCTGGGCAACCAGCTGATGGCCTTCTTAGCAGCCATCAGCTACCAGGTCTACCTCTGGCACCAGGTGCTGGCGGTGCAGTTCCGCACCTGGCGCATCCCCGCCAGCGAGCATGTGAACCCCAACATGGTGGGGGACCGGGGCTGGCAGGTGGCCTATGTGCTGTTGGTCACCGCCTGCACCCTTGTGATCAGCACCGCCGTCACCTACCTGGTGGAGCAGCCCCTCACCAGGCGGCTCACCAGGCGCCGCGGCGCCGGGAGGACCTCATGAACAGCAGCCTGCCCCTGGGCGTCTATATTCATTTCCCCTTTTGCCAGCGCAAATGCGCCTACTGCGACTTCCCCTCCTATGCCGGGCAGGAAAGCCGCCGGGAGGACTACATCCAGGTGCTGCTGACAGAAATCCGGGAGCGCAGCCGGCAGACCGGCTCCCTAACCGTGGACACCGTCTTTTTGGGGGGCGGCACTCCCACGGTGATGGAAGCCCGCCAGGTGGCGGCGGTCCTCACCACCCTGCGGGCGGCTTATGACGTCCTGCCGGAGGCGGAAATCACCTGCGAAATCAACCCGGGCAGCCTGCGCACTGATTTTCTGATGATGCTGAAGGACCAGGGGGTCAACCGCCTGTCCTTCGGGGCCCAGTCCGCCGATGAAGCGGAGCTGCGGCTTCTGGACCGGGTGCACACCTGGGAAGAGGTGGTGCACTCTGTGGAGATGGCCCGGGAGGCGGGCTTTCACAACATCAACCTGGACCTGATGACCGCCCTGCCCGGGCAGGGTGAAGACAGCCTGATGAAGACCATCAGGGCCGCCCTGGCCCTGGAGCCCAGCCACCTGTCCTGCTACAGCCTGATCATCGAGGAAGGCACCCCTTTTCACCAGCTCTTAGCCCGGGGGGAGCTGGCGCTGCCGGAGGAAGAGGCGGAGCGGGCCATGTACTGGAACACAGCCGCCCTGCTGGCGCAGCACGGCTATGAGCACTATGAAATCAGCAATTTTGCCCTGCCGGGCCGCCGCTGCCGCCACAACGAGAACACCTGGCGCTACCGGGACTACCTGGGCTTTGGCGCCTCCGCCGCCGGGCTGTACCGGAACCGGCGCCGGAAGAACCCTGACGACCTGTTTGATTACCTGAAGGGCCTCCCGCCGCTCATAGAAGACCTGCAGCCCCGGGACACGCAGTTTGAACAGCTGATGCTGGCCCTGCGCCTGCGGGAGGGCCTGTCCCTGGCAGCCTTTAAGGCGCGCCAGGGCCTGCTGCCCCGGGCCATCTGGCCCCGGGAAATCCAGCGCCACATTAAAGGGGGCCTGCTGGAGGAAACGGGAGGGTACCTGCGGCTGACAGACCGGGGATATGACCTGATGGACATGGTGCTGCTGGATTTTCTGCCGGCTTGATGCCGGAGGCTCCTGTGGCCCGGTTATCAATCAGGGAAAAACACAGGCAATTTGCATGATTTTTGACCGCCGATGCGTTATACTGTTGACAAGCCGGAAGGAGGACGATTCCATGAAACGACTGCTCAGCGGCCTGCTGCTTGCCGCGCTGCTCATCAGCCTGATGCCCTTTGCCGCCCAGGCGGCCAGCAGCTATGCCCTGGTAACCAACACCAACCGCCTCAACATCCGCTCGGGGCCGGGGATGGAGTACGGCATCATCGGGTCCATCCCCCGGGGCGAGTGGGTGGAGATCAACTCCGGCGGCGGGGCCTGGGTGCAGGGCACTGCGCTGCCCAGCGGCACCTCGGGCTATTTCAGTGCCAGCTTCCTGAAAACCGCTGGCACAGGCTCCGGCGGGGCGGGCACGGTGGCGGTGGTGAACAACCCCAACCCCAGTTCCTTTTTGAACCTCCGGCAATCCCCCTCCTATTCCGCCGCTGTGCTGGCCATCTTCTACAACGGCGCCACCGGCACCGTGCTGGGCCGGACGGACGGCTGGGTGCATGTGGAGATCTCCGGCATGCGGGGCTATTTCCGGCAGGAGTTTCTGCGCCTCTCCGGGGGCCTGAGCGCTGTGGGCACCGCCACCATCTACAGCAAAAATGGCGGCAGCGTCAACCTGCGCAGCGGCCCGAAGTTTGCGGGCAACATCATCGGCAGCGGCTCCCCGGGCACCGTGGTGACGGTGTACTTAAAGGGCAACAAATTCTGGTACATCGAGATGGCCGGCACCTTCGGCTTCATGGATTCCTCCTTTTTAACCGGGGGCGGGGGCGGCGGCTCGGGCAGCAACCCCTATCCCAACCCGCCGGTGGTGATTCCGGACACCACCAACGCCATCGTTACCAACGTGGGCAAAAACCTGAACCTCAGGGAGCAGCCCAACACCGGCAGCCGGGTGCTGGGCAGCTACCCCGGCAACACCGCCATCCAGGTGCTCAGCCAGGGCACCGTCTGGAGCCGGGTCAAGGTGCCCCTCTCCGGGAAAACCGGCTACATGATGACCCGCTTCCTCACCCTCTACGGCCTGCCGGTGACCCCCACCCTCCGGGTGACCCACCCGGACCGCAGCTATGTGAACCTGCGCACCAAGCCCAGCGCCACGGGCAGCGTCACCCTGCGGGTGCCCCACGGCAACACGGTCACCGTTCTCATCGCCGGCGGCACCTGGGCCCAGGTGAAGTATAAGAACGTCACCGGCTACATGATGACCGCCTTCCTGAAGTAGCACTGGGTTGAATTGTTCGGAATTAATCAAGCCAAATCAATCCAACTGCGCAACACCCACCGAACCGCTGACCGACAGGAGCTGTATGACCACACACAACGACGCCGCCCCCCGCAGGCTGCTGCGGCTGGTCCTCATCGTCCTCTTCCTGGCCCTGATGCTGGTGCTGCTGCCGGCCCCGGGCATTCATTCCTATGCCGAGGTGCTGACCCTGCCCCTGGACGAAACCGGGGGCGTGCCCCCCTATGACTGGGGCTACCTGGGGGACAGCGCTTACCGCGACCCCTCCATCGACATAGCCATCACCCACGGCCGCCACGACACCACCAACTGGACCGCCGTCACCATCCAACTGGCCAATGCCAGCCAGCTGCGCACCCTGAAGGCCGGCCCCTATGGCAGCACCCAGGAGGCCCAGGGGGCGGCCCTGGCCAAGCGGGTGAAGTCCGTGCTGGCCATCGGGGGGGATTTCTTTGTCTACCACCAGTACGGCTACATCGTGCGCCAGGGGGAGTTTTACCGCAACAAGTTAAGCGGGGAGCACGACGTCCTCATCATCGACGACCAGGGGGACCTCAAGGTGCTGATTCGGCCCACGGAGGAGGACATGAAGGCCTATGAGGCGGAGCACAAGGCCCGCATCGTCAACGCCTTCACCTTCGGCCCCGCCCTGGTGGTGGAGGGCCAACCCGTCACCGACATGGTCCTGGGCCGCAGCGAACTGGTGCGGGCCCAGCGTATCGCCCTGTGCCAGACGGGGCCCCTGTCCTACCTGGTGGTCTATTCCGAAGGCCCCAACGACAAAAACTCCAAGGGCCTCACCCTGCCGGAGTTTGTGGAACTGGTGGCTTCCTTCCCGGAGGTGCAGACGGCCTACAACCTGGACGGCGGCTCCAGCGCCACCATCGTGTTTCAGGATGTGAAGATCAACGGCCCCCTGTCCCAGCGGAGCCGTTCCATCGGCGACATCATCTATTTCGCCAGCGCCTATGTGGGGGAGCAGGAGGCCGGGGACTGAGGATGGGCACCACCCTGTTTCATATTGCCGGGCTGCCGGTGACAGCCTTCGCGCTGGGGATGACCGCATCCCTGGCGCTGTGCCTTGTATGGGCCCTGCGCCTGGGGCCCAAAGCCGGGCTGCCCCGGGAGACGGTGGAGCGCTTCCTGCTGTACGCCCTGCCCCTGTCCCTGCTGCTGGGACGCCTTCTGTATGTGCTGGTACGCCTGCCCTTTTTCTTAAACCGGCCTGACGGCCTGGCCTTCCGCCTCTGGCAGGGGGGCACCACCCTCTGGGGGGCCCTGGCCGGCATCCTGCTGGCCGGCTTCCTGGCGGCCCGGCAGGGAGGCATCCGGCCGGCTGCGCTGCTGGATGCCATGGCCCCGGCCGCCCTCATGATGCTGGCCCTGGGCCGCTTCTGCGAGGGGCTGGCAGGGCAGGGTTTTGGGGAGGAGGCCGCAGACTCGCTGCAGTTCTTCCCGGTGGCGGTGGCCAATGACTGGGGGGAGTGGCGCTACGCCGTCTTCATGCTGGAGGGGCTGGCGGCCCTGGTCTTCCTGCTGGTGGTGCTGCGGACAAAGCCGCTGCGCCCCGGGGGCAAAACCCGGCTGGCCTTGATCCTGGTGTGTGCCTTCCAGGTGCTGTTTGAAAGCCTGCGGGAGGACGAGTTTCTGCGCTGGGGCTTTGTGCGGGTGGGGCAGCTGATTCCGGTCTTTGTGCTGCTGTACCTGCTGGTGGCGGCCCTGTACATCAAAAAGGATGCCAACTGGTCCCTGCCCCGGCACTGGGCCCTGGTGCTGTTTTTCTACATGGCCCTGGTGCTGGCGGGCCTGGAGTTTGCCCTGGACAAGACCAGCCTGGACACCCTGCTCCTCTACGGGGTGATGCTGGCCATGGTGTCGGGGATCTATGCGCTGGTGCGCCGGACGGTGGTGGGAGGAAAGCCATGACAAAAACCCTTGCTGCAGCCTGCTGGCTGATGGCCTGCCTGCTCTTTGTAACAGCCGCTGCCGGGGCCGGGGACAGCATCCTGCTGTATGACAAGATGCCGGTGCCCCGGGATGCCACGGTGATTGACCTCACGGGCATCAAGGTGGTGAAGGTGGACCGGCTGCGGGGCTATCTGGACCAGCTGCCGCATCTGACCCGGGTGAGGATGCCGGACAGCCGGCTGAGCCTGAAGGACTATGAAGCCCTGCGGGCGGATTACCCGGGCATCGATTTTGACACCAGCTTCAACTTCATCAAGGGCCCGGTGGCCACCGGCCAGACCGCCTTTTCCACCCTGAACCGCTTGAGCGACAAGCGCTACCCGGAAAGCAAGTTCCTGCCCCTTTTGTACCTGAAGGACTTGCAGGGGCTGGACCTGGGCCACAACCTGATCAGTGATCTGAGCTTTTTGGAGGGCCTGCCGGAACTGCGGGTGCTGATCCTGGCGGACAACAAGATTACACACCTGGGCCCCTTGCGCCAGCTGGTGCACCTGGAGTACCTGGAGCTGTTCATGAACGATTTCACGGACCTAAGCCCCCTTGCGGAGCTGCATCACCTGAAAGACCTGAACCTGTGCCGCAACCGGATTTCCGATGTGACGCCTCTGCTGGGCCTCACGGGCCTGGAGCGCCTGTGGCTGCCGGACAATTTTCTGACAGCGGAGCAAAAGGCTGAACTGGAAGCGGCCCTGCCGGACACCCAGATCGTGTATGAATGGAGCCGCTCCACCGACCACGGCTGGCGCAAGCACCCCCGCTACACCGTCATCGCCCGGATGTTCAAAACCGGGGTGTATGAACCCTTTGAATAACCTCAACCCCTGCTGCTGAAAGGACCGAGATGAAATTGAAACGACTGCTGCCCCTGCTGCTCACCCTCCTGCTGCTGCCTGTCGCCGCCCCTGCCCAGACCGGGCTGCGGGGCTATGACGCCAAGGCGGGCATCAGCTACCTGGCTTTCGGCGCCTACCCCGCCCTGGAAAATGGAGACGAAGCCCCCATCCTCTGGCGGGTGCTGTCCTATGAAAAGGACGTGGCCCTGCTGCTGAGTGACCAGGTGCTTCTGGCCCGCGCCGCCCATGAGGGCAGCGCCTACCGGGGCTTTGAGCACAGCTCCCTGGCTGCCTTTTTGCAGGAGGACTTCCTGGAGGCTGCCTTTGACGCCGCCCAGCAGGACCTGCTGCTAAAAGACGAGCTGGGCCTGCGGGTGGGCCTGCCCACCGCCAGCATGCTCCGGGACAAGGCCCTGGGCTTTGCCCGGGACGCCGACCGGGTGGCCCAGGGGACGGATCATGCCCGGGCCCAGGGGCTGCTGCTGGGCAGCAAGCTGGGGGCCCATTACTGGATGGCGGACCGCTCCCAGAGCATGCAAAACGGCCAGCGCCGGGTGCTGGACAACGGGGTGTTGGGCTATATCACGGCAGATGCGCCGCGCATCGGGGTGCGCCCTGTGATCCGGCTGGATGTGAGCCGGGTCAACAGCTTTGCCGGCAGCGGCACCAAAGAGAACCCCTTCACCTTCCAGGCGGGGGATTTGCCGGTTACCCCGGCCCCTACTGCCACCCCGGTCATCACCCCCAGCCCCGTGCCCACAGGGTTGATGAGCTTGGAGGGCTTCCCGCCCCTTGTGGCACCCGGCTTTTTGCCGGAGGGGGAAAAGGAGTATGTGTTCATCGACGAGGAAAAGGGCATCTGGCGCTTTGCCAACCAGGAGCTGCGCATTGAGATCACCCGGCATGAGGACACGGCCATCCCCCTGCGCTGGCTGGGGGCTGAGATTTTCTTGAAGGAGGGGGCCAAGCCCTTCCGTATGGTGAGCCATGATAAGGAGCACATGCTGGAGGACCGCAGCCGCTACCTGGAGAAGCCCGCCGTCATCATGCGCAACAACAACCTGGTTTTCTCCATGGACGGGGACTATTTCATCTACCGCCTGGGCCGGGCCAAGGCCGACGGCAAGAAATACGCCATCGGCGTGGAGATCCGGGACCATGAGATCCTGGTGGACATCCCGCCCTCTGCCAAGCGCAACACCTACCCGCCTCTGGACATGATGGCCCTCTTCCCCGACGGGGACCTGCGGGTGTATGCGGCCCTGGAGCACACCGCCCAGGAGCTGCTGGAAATGGGCGCCCAGGATGTGCTGTCCTTTGGCCCCTGGCTGATTCGGGACGGGGTCATCAACGACACCTACAAATATTACGGCACCACCCTGCAGCCCCGGGCCGCGGTGGGGATGGTGGAAAAAGGCCATTACTGGGCGGTGATTGTGGAAGGCCGCATCCGCCCCTCCAAGGGGATGACCACCATGCAGGTGGCGGAGTTGATGGCGGAACTGGGCTGTACCCAGGCCTTCAACCTGGACGGGGGCTGGACCAGCGCCATGGTGTTCATGGGCAAGCAGCTCAACCAGCTGGACCGCTACGGCGTCAGCGACAACGCCCGCACCCAGAACGAGGTGATGGGCATCGGCTATACCGACGCCTACCTGGAAGGGAGGGCCCCATGATGAAGCGCTGGGCCATGTGCCTGATGATCCTGCTGATCCTTGCGGTCGGTTTGCCCGGCCAGGCCGAGGGCCAGACCATCCGCCTGTCCTTCGCCGGGGACTGCACCCTGGGGGGCCATGAGGGATGGATGAATTATTCCATCGGCACCTTCCGTGTGATGGCGGAGGAGCAGGGGGACTACAGCTATTTCTTGCGCCACTGCCAGGAGATTTTTGCCCAGGACGACTTCACCTTCGTCAACCTGGAAGGGGTGCTGGCGGACAGCGGCAAGGGCCAGAACAAAAGCCTGAAATGGAACTTCAGGGGCGCCACGGAGTATGTCCAGGTGCTGAGCCTGGGCTCTGTGGAGGGGGTGACCCTGGGCAACAACCACTCCATGGACTTTGGCAAGACCGGCCTGGCCTCCACCCAGGCCACCCTGGACGCGGCCGGGATTGTCTGGTGCCACAACGACACCGCCTGCTTCTTTGAGAAGGACGGCATCAAAATCGCCTTTTTAGGCTTCTGGTCCTATGATTTTGCCAAGCATAAATCCTGGCTGCAGACGGAAATCCCCCGGCTGAAGAACGAGGAAGGCTGCGCCGCCGTCATCCTCAACTACCACGGCGGCCAGCAGTACCGGCAGAAGCACAACAAAAAGCAAGCGGAGGACATGCGCTTTGCCATTGACTGCGGGGCCGACCTGGTGATTGGCCATCACCCCCATGCCCTCCAGGGGATGGAGGTGTACAAGGGCCGGCAGATCGTGTACAGCCTGGGCAATTTCTGCTACGGCGGCAACCGCAAGCCCCGGGCGGTGGAGTACCCCAGCATGATCCTGGGGGTGGACATGCTCTTTGAAGGGGGCGTATTCGCAGGGGTGCAGCTCACCATCCATCCCTACCATATCTCTGCCACCCACCCCCGGAACAACTACCAGCCCTACCCGGTGACGGGGGACCTGGCCCAGGAAGTGATGGACATCATCCAGGCGGACACCCCCTATGAGCTGGCGCCCTTCGTGGAAGGCGCGGGGGCGGTGCAGGCGCCCGTGATGGTGAAGGACCAATGAGGTTTCATAACAAAGCGGTGGTAATCACCGGCGCAGCCCAGGGCATCGGCCGTGCCCTGGCCCAGGCCTTTCTGGACCAGGGGGCCCGGGTGGCAGTGATGGATGTGCAGCCTGTGGACCTGGCGGCGGACCTGGTTTTCCAGGGGAATGTGGGCCGGCAGGAGGACCTGGAGATCTTCGCCGTGCAGTGTATGGACCAGCTGGGCCAGGTGGACCTGCTGGTGAACAACGCCATGATGACAAAAGGCGGCATCGACAGCTGCTCCTACGATGATTTTGTGGCCACTCTGCAGGTGGGGGTGGCGGCACCTTATTACCTGACCCGGCTGCTGCTCCCCGCATTTTCCCAGGGGGCCAGCGTCATCAACCTGTCCTCCACCCGGGCCTTCCAGTCCCAGGCCCACACGGAATCCTACACCGCGGCCAAAGGGGGCATCACCGCCCTGACCCACGCCTTGGCGGTGAGCCTGAAGGGCAACATCCGGGTGAACGCCATCGCCCCGGGCTGGATTGATGTGGCAGGGGCCGCCGGGGATGGCCCGGACCAAAGCCAGCACCCGGCAGGCCGGGTGGGCCAGACGGCGGACATCGTGAACGCCGTGTTTTTCCTGGCCTCCCCGGAAGCCGGCTTCATCACCGGCCAGACCCTGGTGGTGGACGGCGGCATGAGCAAGCTGATGGTATACCATGGGGATGCGGGGTGGAGGTATTCTGGCTAACTACCAGAACAAACAACAGCTCAATCACAAAACCTGCCTTGCACGGGCAGGTTTTTTGGTGTCCAACAGCGTTCATGATGATGACCCATTCCGGGGTCCGGGGAGGAACTCCCCGGGCGGGGGCTTGGGGGCGCAGCCCCCAAACCGTCCCCTCCCCTCCGTTCCCTACTCGCCCCCATCCTCCCATCTGGCAAACGACGCCTCAAAGACGGTGTTGAGGTGGTCGGAATCAATGCGCTGGGAGGTGTCCCCCCGGCTTTCAAAGAAATGGATACAGAAATGGCCTTCCATGCGGTTCTTGCGGTTGGAATAATAGCCGTGGGGCATGCCGTTCATGGAAGCGGCGTAGACCTGGCCCTGGTAGCGGACCAGGATGGGGCGGCGGGCCCAGCTCCAGGAGCCGCCGTAGGCCTCCTTCATCAGCCGGGTGTCCTCCGCCGTGAGGGGTTCTGCGTCCAGGTGGCTTTTGCCCATGAGGCGGTAGACCGTAAAGACGATGCCGGTTTTGATGTCCTTCACCTCAAACTGGGCGCCCCAGGGGATGAGCGCATCCCCGCCGCCGTACCAGGCAGGCATCTGGGTGTCCCCGGGGCCGGGAGGCGGCTTCAAAAACAGGAGGCGGAGGGTGTCCCGGTCCCCCCGGCCGGTGGCGGCCAGGCCCTGGTCCTTTTGGAAGGCTGTGACGGCTGTTGACAAGGCATGGCTGAACACCCCGGCGGCGGGGCCTTCCAGGTAACCGGCCGCGATCAGGGCTTCCTCCAGGGCCATCACGTGGCTCCCCCGCTGGCCGGGGCCGCTTTCCCGGGGCAGGCCTTCCGTGCGGGCTGTGGCTGGCAGCAGCAGGGCCAGGAAAAGAAGGAACAGCAGCAGTTTTTTCATGGCGTTCACCTTCAGGGGCTGGTGTTGAGGTCAAACCACAGGGGGGTCTGGGACTCCGGCTGGTAGACCAGGAGCGGCGCGTCCTCCTTTTGGATCAGGCAGGAGATGACGGCTTCCAGGGTGCCGTCCTTGTACAGGGGGCTCAGGCTGGCCGGGGGGTTGATGAGGAAGTGCTGGCGGTATTCGCTGCCGGTGGCGCTGACGAAGAAGAAATCCCCGTTGGCCAGGGGTGCCCGGCCGGCGGGCACAGACAGGGCCTTCACCTGCAGGTAGACCAGGATGTATTCCTGGGCCCGGACCGGGTTGATGTTGTAGGTGCTCATCTCCCGGGCCTTTTTGAGGGCGGCGTTGCCCCGCAGCACCCTGGTGACGGTGATTTCAACGCTGGCGTAGTCGGTGAGGATGTCCCCGGGGTAGGTGAGAGGCTGGCCCAGGGGGGCGGGCCGCTCCATGGTGCCGATGGTCCGGGCCGGGCTGCCCGCCGGCAGGGGCAGGATGGCGGCGGCCTCCAGGATGGGGGCCCCTTCCCTGAGGGCTTCGGTGCCGGTGAAGGGGGACAGGCCGGTGAAGATGCCGTACACCGTAACCCCGTCCCCGGGGCGCAGGAGGGGGGCGCCCTCCGGCAGGGTGTAGGTGGCCGCAAAGACCTGGTCCGGGTGATCCCGCAGGGAGAGGAGGTACTCAAACCGGCCCTCCCCCAGGTCCAGGGCGGTGAGGATGTCCCCCTGGAGGCTGAGGGCCTCCGAGATGAAATCCTGGGGCCTGCGCAGGATGTCCTCCAGGCTTTCCCGTGGCGGGTAGCCATCAGGCGCCGCGGCGGCGGCGGAAGCGGCCAGGACCAGAAAGGCCAGGAGCATACAGATCAATGACC
>Ga0209613_1000617_pt1 | contig 38699 bp, 42 predicted proteins | sample BioC13SIPDNA_2_FD_185747 | JGI IMG/M metagenome (GOLD analysis project Ga0209613, IMG submission 185747) | Anaerobic biogas reactor microbial communites from Washington, USA - Biogas_R2_A C13 SIP DNA (SPAdes) (version 2) | ecosystem: Engineered > Bioreactor > Anaerobic > Unclassified | place...
ATCACCCTAATTATTCGACTTTAACCAGCTTTTATCCTGCAGGTTTTTGGGACTTTTCACACAGTCTGACGTTCTTTTTGCTTCCATTGCCTGCCATAGTTTTATATCAAATTAACATAATCCTGTGCTCCATAAAAGAAGCGTAAAATGCTCACTGTTTTGGAGGCTTCATTAATTTTGTACACAAGTATATAATTCTTTATCAGCACCTTGCGGAAGCCTTCCTTTTCCAGCCGCTTATCTTGACACTTTGCATACATTAAAGGGTTGATTATTAAATTACCATAGCATTTATCCAATTCTTCAAGGAAATCGCTTGCTGCCCTAAAGTTGGCTAATTCTACAGTAATGTATGAAATGATTCTGTCCAGATCTTGGTGTGCAAGCTCTGAAACATTCAATTTATACATTATATTTCTCTCTTATTCTTTTTAAAGACTCAACCCCGTCAAGCATTTTGCCTTCCTTTATCTGCTCCTCAGCCGCAATAAGTTTACTATATACATCGAGCATTAACATTTTTTCTTCGTACATTTTCATACTCATGATAACCATATCTCCATAACCGTTTTTTGTTATAAAAATCGGCTCATCGGAGGTTTGACACATTTGGGAGATTTCACTGGTATTCTTTAAATCCCGAATTGGAATGATTCGCGGCATAATTTTCAGCTCCTTCCTATGGCATAAATGTACCATAATAATACCTCGCAATCAACCGTTTGATTCGTTCAGTGTAATAGCTTCCTCCCCGGAAACTTATCAAGATGATTGGTTTGACGGAAGAAATAAAAAAGAGGCATGGTGAACATAACTGTCGAAGGAGCGTAAAGATGTGAGTTGTCGCGGGGATACCCTATAGGGCATAACCCCCGGGGCATACCTATACTGGGCATAGGCAGGCAGGCAGGCGGGCGGGGATTGTTGACAACCAAAATTGACGCTGATCAAAATGGCGCAATTATGATAAAATAATGCTGGATAAAAATCTTTATCATATCATATATGGAAGGGAGGCCATGAGATGATCAAGATTCGACCTGTTAGCGATTTAAGAAATAAATTCACGGAGATCGAGAACGCTGTAAAAAACGGAGAGCCGGTTTTTCTTACCAAGAACGGTTATGGTTCCATGGTTGTACTCAGCTTGGAGCAGTACGCTGCATTGACAGATGAAATTGAGATAAAGCTGGATGAAGCGGACAAAGCTGCTGCTTTGGACAGTGTTCGATATACAGAGGATGAGCTATTCAGCAGAGTAAGGAGCCGAATCAATGAAGGATAAACATATGTGATGGAGGTTCGCCGAATCGTTTACAGCAAACGAAATCTTCAGGAGCAGCTATAATCGGCCAATAGCTATTATAGCCCTATTTCGAAAGTAGCCGCGACGCAGACTTAAGCATTATCTCGAACGGCATAATCAGAATGTGTATGTGGGGTAGGGAAGGTATTTATCAAGTTGTAATAATCATGTATCAAGTTATTAAGCAGGGAATAATATATGGTATCAAGTGATACTATTTTCATTGATAAATTATTTCTGCCGTGCTACTATAATCATAGATGTGTAGAGGTGGAAAAATGGCAGATGGGGAGATTCGCAGCCATAAAGAAGTCATCGCATACATACAAGATATTAGAGCCAAGCTAATGCTTGATAAACTTAATAACCTTATTATTTGGCCCCGGGAAGATAAAAAGAATCAACAATGTATGGCAGAACTTGGCCTGCGACATTATGATGCGGCCGATATCCTGCTTGATTTAAAGGAAGCTCATTACACTGAAACGGTTCCTGATTATGATTTTCCAGGTCAATGGCTTTGGGTTTTTCATTACCAGTATAATGATTATTTGTTGTATATAAAGATAAAATTACGCGAAAAAGTTATATGTGTATCCTTTCATTTTGACGAATAACGGATCGTATCCAGGGTGGAAGGTAAAAAGGAGGGATCTTTTATGATTAACACCGCGTATTGCTATATGTGTGACCAGGATGTAGATGTGATCATTAAAAAAGAGATTGAGGTTCATTGTCTTAAAGGGGCTGACGTTCGTTGTGAGGTGGAAAACGTCTATTGCCAAAAGTGTGGTGCACAAGTTTATATCCCGATGATCAATGATCGAAATCTGGACTGTATCAACCTTGCTTACCGGGAACAACACGGGATCATTACTATACATGAAATCGAGGAATTACTGGAGCGATACGATATTGGAGCCAAGCCGCTGGCAAACTTGCTGGGCTGGGGGGAAGTTACTATTATTCGCTATTTAAAGGGGCAAATCCCTGATCGTATTCATAGTGATACATTAATAACATTAAATGACCCACGTGAATTCGCCAACATTTTTGAGAAAAACCGGCATAATTTGACCGAGGTCGCCCAGAAAAAGGTTTCAGAAGCCTTACGATCACTTCTTGATATTCCTTTACCTGAAAAAATCAAAGTGAACAATTTATTGGCTGCTTATAGCGATGAGCCAAACATTTATAATGGTTTTACGAAATTTGATCTGGAAAAGTTGATCCAGGTGATACTTTATTTCGCCTTGCTCGAGGGTGCAGTTTATGTTACAAAAATGAACAAGCTGCTTTGGTATTCTGATATGCTGCATTATAAACGTACCGGAAATATGGCTATAACCGGACTTTCTTATAAACATAATTACCATGGCCCGACGCCAAAATGGTATGACTTCTTATATGGCAGTCTGGAAGATGTTTATATTACGCTTATTGATGATGAATTCGGGACAAAAATAATACCGATAAAAGATGAATCGACAACCAGCCTATCCGAAGAGGAAATGAAAGTATTGGATACGATTGCGCAGAAATTCAGGGGTTGGAATGCATCAAGAATATCGGATTACTCTCATAAGGAAAAAGCCTATCGAGAAAACAGCCATAATGATTTTATCCCCTTTGCCTTTGCCCGGGAATTGTCCTTGAGCTAGGTGGAAAAGGAGAAATACAATGATTTTTGAAACAGAGCGCTTAATACTGCGTCCCTGGCAGGAGTCGGACGCAGATGATCTATATAGATATGCGAGTGACCCACGGGTAGGCCCGATTGCCGGATGGCCCGCACATACCAGTGTGGAAAATCACACCAAAGAGAATGTGCCCTGTTCTTTGATGGGCGATGTCAGGACTGAGCATATTACCTGCCTGGTAAAAATGTGTTAACGGAAGAAGGGCCAGTAAACCGCCCCTCCGACTCTAGTAAAAGAAATTTGGCAGGGTGACCATCCTGCATCTCCTAACAATGGGCGACGGCTGCCTGTTCCGTCCTCAAATTTCTTTCACACTAGCTATATACTATTTGTACCTTAATTGTAGCTTGAGATAATAAAAACGTAAACAGCAAGGGGGGCTAATAATGGACATCTGCACGATCGGGTTCTCGAAAAAAGATTTGCGTGACTTTATCAAACGTCTGAAAGATGCTGGTGTGGAAAAAGTAATTGATATTCGTTTAAACAATACCTCCCAACTGGCTGGATACGCCAAAAAACAAGATTTGCAGTATGTTTTGGAACTGGTGGGAATCGATTATGAACATGTGCTGGAATTGGCGCCAACTGATGAATTGATGAAGGATTATAAGGAAAAGAGAATCTCCTGGGAAGAGTTCAGGGACATTTACAATGCCTTGTTGGAGGAGAGGAAACCATTAAAGAGCTTTGATTTAAGCAGGCAGCCAAATATTATTTGCCTGCTCTGTGCGGAGGATAAACCGGAAAGATGCCATAGGAATCTGGCTGCCCAGTATTTGAAAGCCAACTATCAGGGGGAAACGATAAACATCAAGCATCTGTAATTCTTTTAAAAGCAATCTTCAGAATGGGGATAAAAGAAAAAGTTATTACAAAGCAGGCTGAGAACGCTCTGGCTATTCTTTATCCGGTTCGATTCGGCGCCGGCATTTCATCTTATTAAGCTCCTTTTTCCGTTCTTTATGCGGGCCGGCCCCGCTGCGCATATAATGGGCATAACCCACCGGTACTTTAGCATATTTGCTTTTTAATTTCTTTGCCATATCGCTGATCCTTTTTTCTTTCCTTGTAAATTCGCACTCCCTAAATATTAGCTCATTATAACAAAGAAGGCTGGATTATGGCAGGGAATTACAATTTTGTAATGGAAATAAACTGTAATAATAATGATATGAAGTGTTTCAGATTGATGGGGGAGAAGGGAAGGAGAAATCGTATGAAAATGACCGCATTTGATTTATTTGCTGCCGGTGCCAGAATTGTTGGGATCTTAACCATAATTAAAGGCATACAGGTGATCATTATGTCGGTTCCCAGTTTATTCATGATGTACGGGCAGAACAGTCCTGAATGGGCGGCTGTTCAGCAATTAATAACGATTGTTTATCCGCTGGCATTAATACTGATAGGTTTTTATCTCCTGGCTGGTGTCCCTGAACGAATCAAAAAGTTCTATCCGGAAGGGGATGTGCCGGCTCTGGAGTCGTCTCGCACTGTTTTTAAACTGGCCATGAAGATTACTGGCATGGTCCTGGTTGTGTATGCGGTGCCCGAACTGCTCAATATCTTTTCCAATGCCCTTTACATAGGATATTATCAGGGCATGGCCATAAACACTTCAGATCAGCAGATAGTAGTTGCGGAAAGAACGCTTGCCACGCTGGTATCACTACTGATAGGTTTTTACCTGCTTAATGGCGGTAGCTTTTTTGAGCGTCTGGCTTTTAAGGGGTCTGATGATGAGTAAAACCTTCCCCGAGTCAATCAACCTCACGTAAACGCTTGGTTATATCGCCGGCGCTATACAAAATGTTAGTAACGATCACCTGCTCTTCTCTCATAATGCTTCATTCGTGTGTCTCCCGAAATTTCTTAAAAGCAGCAGCTGCTTCCTGAACATTGCCTTTTTCCATATCATTGTATCCTTCTTTTAACTTCGCATGAATTTCATCAGTTGTCATCAAGTCAGCGTTCACAGAAGCTGGTACTTTTGGCAGCGTAACAGAAAAAGGTATTCCGCCGGTCAATGAAATCTGTTTCAGATAAATATCGATCGCTGTGGACATAGGTATCCCTAGTTGTGAAAGGACTTCTTCAGCTCTTCTTTTTACGTCAGGATTGACCCTTAAATTTAAAGTCGTCGTTTTTTCCAAATTGATCATCTCCTTGATAATATCGTAACGCAATTGTCGTTACATATCAATGGTTTGTCGCATACAGGCAGGGGAAAAGTGTTAGATTTTGCTTGAGTTGGTTTGTCCTCGCATGTTTCCAACTTTCCTCCTGACGACTGACCAACCGTCCACTGTCCAAGGTAACGGGGAGGTACTGCCTTCCCCTGCAAGCGCACCCGCGAAGGTTCTCTGCTAACACAGGCGGGCCGACAGGGTCGTCGGCCCCTACAACGCTTGAGCGATAATGTCTACCAGCAGCGGGCCGACAGGGTCGTCGGCCCCTACAACGCTTGAGCGATAATGTCTACCGGCAGCGGGCCGACAGGGTCGTCGGCCCCTACAACGCTTGAGCGATAATGTCTACCAGCAGCGGGCCGACAGGGTCGTCGGCCCCTACAACGCTTGAGCGATAATGTCTACCGGCAGCGGGCCGACAGGGTCGTCGGCCCCTACAACGCTTGAGCGATAATGTCTACCAGCAGCGGGCCGACAGGGTCGTCGGCCCCTACAACGCTTGAGCGATAATGTCTACCGGCAGCGGGCCGACAGGGTCGTCTGTCCCTACAACGCTTGAGCGATAATGTCTACCGGCAGCGGGCCGACAGAGTCGTCGGCCCCTACAACGCTTGAGCAATAATGTCTACCGGCAGCGGGCCGACAGAGTCGTCGGCCCCTACGGTCTCCTAGCCCCTGACTCCTATCAAGAATTTTTATATTATCTTGAATTTAAGGAGGAAAACAATAGAAATATATTGAAAATATATAGAAATTGGAAGTGGGCGCTGTCAAATGTAGTATTTGCTAAAAGGAGGAGGTTGGAACTAGTGGGAAAACGTTCAGGGAAAATTTATAAAAAGAAATCAGCGCGGGCTATAGTACTGATTTGGGCATTAGCATTATTATTGATGTTTATGCCTGTGGCCCCGGCTGCTGCTGCCGAAACATCGCAAAAACAAACAACAATGGTTTTTGTCATTGACAACAGCTCATACACAGTAAATGGAGAGCTCATTGTAATGGATGTAAGCCCTGTAGTTGTAGAGGGCCGTACCATGCTGCCTATTAGATATGCTGCTACTCCTCTGGGAGCAGATGTCGGCTGGAATGATGCTGATAGGAAGGTAACGGTCTCCCTGGAGAATACTAAACTGGAATTATGGATTGGGCAAAGCAAGGCCTTGATAAATGGAAATACTATTTCGATCGACCCAGAGAATCCTAATGTGATGCCGCTGATTATCAACGGCAGGACTATGCTGCCTATTAGATTTGTGACTGAGAATTTAGGTTGTGATGTTCAGTGGGATCCGGTAACCAAAAAAGTAACCATAACTAAAACAGGTACGTCAACACCATCGGGTACATCAACACCATCGATATCTATAAAACCGGGACTTCAAATAATAAAGCCATCGGTGGAAATAAAACAACCTGGAATTATAATTTCAGGAACAGCTCAGTCTGAAGAACAAGCAGACTTTCAGTTTAATGACTCATTAACCGCAAATGACTTACAAGCCTTATTTGCACCACCGCCGGATTTTCAAAAAATAGCCCCAAGTATGGTGCCCGGTGAGGAGTGGGGATCACAACCAAAGGGGAAGCCTTTCAAAATAGATTCGACTGAAAAGGACATTCCCATAGTGATGCGCGTAGGCAGGGGATATAATGTCTTTGGCAAATATGCAGATGTGAATTCATTGAAGCAATCAGTTTTAGATGTTGAAAAGCTGATTCAAGATGGAAAAATGGAAGGCATACGTATTGATAAAGCTGATGAAGAGCATATCGTTGCCGAATCCATAAGGGAATACAGCAGTCAAATGTCCTCTGCATTAGGAGGTTCGGGAAGATTCCTTTGTTTTGGCGGATCAGTCCAGGCGAATTTCGATTCAAGCCGGACCGAGAAATTGGAAAACTATTTTTCAACCTATTACTGGATAGTTAAGAAGTATGGTGTATATATTGATGGAACTACCAATTTAAAGAATTATCTTTTGCCGAATGCCAAGCAGATGATAAATGACAAGAATGTCCCTGCCCAAACCGTCTTTGCTACCTTCGGGCATTATGTACTGGTAGATGCAATTACGGGCGGAAGAATTGATTACAGCATTACTGCCAGTTCAAAATCATCCACCAGTTTTGAAAACTTTAAGGTGGCAACCAAAGCTGATTTTAACGCTTTAATAGTAAAAGCATCCGCAAGCGGGTCATATCAAAATGTCCAGAATAGATCTGAGTATGAAGGCAGCAGGCTCGATCATTTTTCCAGCTCTGGCGGAGCGTTCATGCTAGAAAAAGGTTTATTAGAAAATGACCCCAGTCTATTAAGTAAATGGGAAGCTACCCTGAATGATGATGGAAATCTGGTCGAATTCGGCACCACCACCACCCGGCCTCTGGTACCCATCTGGGAGCTTTGCAGCGATCCATCCAGAGCTGCTTACCTTAAAGCAGAGTTTGAAAAAATGAATGAGGCCATGGCTGAACAGAATAAGTGGCCGGCTGAGAAATATGTAGTAGATGTGGGTTTTGTTTATGGCCCTGATGAGTGGTCGACCAGGGCTGCATGCCCTCCAGGATATCAACTTTATAATGCTGACTTAAATGCCGGTGCTGGCGGATCTTACATCTATTTGTGCTACAAGCTGGGTGAAAACGCCGATGATGCTATAACTGATCTGTTTATGGAACGTACTGGTGGCAGCGTTCCAGCTACTACAGCAACTGTTAACCACAATGCTAATAATGTTCCTTATACCAGACTTGGAGTAGATTTAAATATAAATGCTGGAGGAGACTTTATATACATGTGGTACACAAAGGCCAAGACCAGGCCGCCTGTAAAAGATATGGGTGTAGCTTTCGGTAATGTAGGCTGGCCTGACTACGACACGGTCTGCTGGCAAAACACTCAAGAACCAGCGGATGTCAACAGGGGTGCCGGCGGAGAATATATTTACATTAAATTTAAAAGGTAAAACTAGATCTCCCCTAGGGTAATTACCTTAGGGGAGATTTATTGCCTTTGATTTTTCTTTGCCCCTCAATAAACAAAAGTTACCTGTATTGATAAATAAGTCTATAATATATTTAAAATAACAAAATAACCCAACGATTCATTTTGGTCAGGCGGGATGTTTGGCTTAAATTGGCAGTATCTGCGATGATGAACTGTGAAAGAGGAACAATATAAGAAAATGGTTGGATATATTATGAAAAAAGAAAATAACTATGTGCAGCTTGCATCTGCCAACAGTGAAGCCATCAGAGAGTATAACGAAAGAATACTATCCGCGCTGACACTAATTGGAGGAATATTGGCGATGCTGCCGCTCTTGGCAGCACCTTTCAGTGACACTAAGATAGATGCTATTCCCGCATATTTGCTGGTAGCTGCATTCTTTTTCACCCTATTCTTAATATTTAAGATTTCTTATATGAAAAAGTACACTCTTGGCGGGCTGTATATCTGTTTTTCCATAGCCTTCTTATTGGCTATTTATCTCAGTGTAATTCACTCACCCGATATGAGGGCGACGGTTTTATTGGGAGCGTTTTGCATTATGCCGCTGTGTTTCATCGACCGCCCTGCCCGTATGAACCTGTTTGCAGCTTTTTGGCTTATCGTACATACGATTTTGGCGTTTTACCTGAAACCACTATATGCGCTGGATGATACGATCAATTGCCTGATTTTTGCTATTCTTGGGTGTTATATAGGCAATATAATCGTATGGGTTCGTTTAGAAGGCTATGAGGCTCACCGCTTGTTGATTATTGAAAAAGAAACTGATGTGTTGACAGGTCTGTTTAATCGGCGCAAACTGTTCGAAACTCTGGCAGTTTTGGAAACAACAAGAGCCGAAAAGCCATCCGGAATCCTGATGATTGACATTGATTACTTCAAAGAATATAACGACACTTACGGTCACGCCGCCGGTGACAAATGTCTGAACCATTTGGGCCAGGTGTTTTCAAAATTCTCACGGGAATATCGGCTGTATTTCTATCGCTATGGCGGTGAGGAATTCGTGGCAATGGCATATGGATACGACCAGGAAGAACTGCTTTCCATCGCGAAAAGTCTGCGGACTACTGTGGAAAGCACAGATATGGATGGGCATCATACCACCATCAGTATCGGCGTTGCCTACTGCGGCCAGGAAAAAGTTCGAAATTATGAAAGGATAATTGACCGGGCTGATAAGGCCGTTTATGCCTCGAAGCACGCGGGACGGAATAAAGTGATTAGTAGTTAGGGGCTAGGGGCTAGGGGACAGTTGGTCAGTAGACAGTAGACAGTAGACAGGGGACAGGGAAAAGTTGGTCAGAAGTGAGAGGGTAGGGGCCGACGACTCTGTCGGCCCGTTGCTTGGCACAAAATCATTGTGACACTTGGGGACGTTCCTTAATTGACACGTTTTGTGTGAGGAGTGACAGGATTCTTCGCTCATGCGTCGCAGGGGAAGGTAGTACCATTCTGTTACCTTGGACAGTGGACAGGGGACAGGGAAAAGTTGGTCAGAAGTGAGAGGGTAGGGGCCGACGACTCTGTCGGCCCGTTGCTTGGCACAAAATCATTGTGACACTTGGGGACGTTCCTTATTTGACACGTTTTACGTGAGGTGTGACAGGATTCTTCGCTCATGCGTCGCAGGGGAAGGTAGTACCATTCTGTTACCTTGGACAGTGGACAGTTGGTGCGGGGACAGGGGAAAGTTGGAAATTTGAAAGCAGGCGATGGCTGAATAATTGCTTAACGATGGTAGGGGCCGACGACTCTGTCGGCCCGCTGCTTGGCAGAATCTATCGACAGGCGTTGTGAGTTGAAAGCAAAAGACACTGGTGTATAATTTCCAATTATGTTATAATTATATTGTTAAACAATATCAAACTTAATAGTACTTCTTATTTAGAGTTATGGTAGAGAGTTAGCTCAGTGACCATACACCAACCTGCGGAAAAGCAAGGTGGTAATGCTAACATCGATGAGGAGTTGATCCAGCTCCTTGAGGGGCTTTTTTATTGCCTTGATTTCCATCACGCGAATTAGAAGTGCTAAAAAAGCCAATGAAAGGAGCATTATTTTGTGTAAATCATTTTCAGGTTTCTTTTGCTTAGCGGTGTCTATCGTTTGAATGGATGAGAGAGGAGCATGGTATGAGCGTAAAAGATTTGAAAAATGTTCGTTTGGAACGGCTGATGAAGCGGGAAAAAGAGCGTTTGCGGCAAATGGACCAGGTCTATGATTACGCTTTGATCAGGGATTGGGATCTGCATTTCGATTTTACCTGGGCGGAAACGGTTCAGCTGGGAGAGGTCTTCGCCAACTTGATAAGACTGGAAGACAGATTGGTGCTGGTATCGATACAGTTTTTCACCGACCGGTTCAGTGTGGAAGAAATGCTGGACTGGCTTGACCGGCATAAGATCTATTGGCAGGAACCCCCCAAAGACTTCGATGTGATCAGCGGGGCTTCGGAAATCATTCAGGGGGTCAAATTCGAAGGACATGCATTGGTGCTGTATAAGCCTGGTTCGGGCAAATTGGCCATCAATACCCGGGATTATATAGAGGTGACCGAACAATACAAGCCCATCAACAAAGTCAGCGATACCAGTACTTCCAAAGAAGTATCCCTTGGCAGGAAGCAGAAGCGAATAACCATATATTTTAACGGCCGGGAAGTTGAAAAGGTGCCCACCCTCGACTTCGACGTAATGGGGGATTTTGTGTATGTCAACGGCGTTCTGTTGTGCGCAGACCAGATTTGCGATCATAATGGGACACTGGGGATATTTAACCGGGAACTGCTCCTGCCGCTGGGAATGATAACAGACGACGATACCACCATCACAATAGACCTCTATGAACGCGGCGATTCAAAGCTGTGCAATATAAAATGCACCTATGCGATCAACCTGGAAAACTGGGATCATTGCAGTCCGGCGGACTAGCGTAAATTAGGTTTGACGGCTCAAAAAATGATCGATGGGCTTCGGAAGGAAGTGATCAGAAAATGGCTAGACCAATCCGTATGAAAAAGAATGGGCTGCTGGCATTAACCGGTAAATTGCTGATCAGAAGATATGATACTGTTGACAACGGCTGGAATTTCAGATATTAGGAGTGATGATTCTCTGAGGCTGCGTAGCGAGGGAAGTAAGAATATTTCAGCTGCAACTATTCTAGTTTGGTCTGGCTTTCAGAAAATTTGATAAACAACAACAGTTGTGGCAAGCTATCCATCCTATTGTAAAGACCAACTAGGAGCAAAGGGAGGGTTTAATAGGCTCTCCCTTTTTTTTAGCTTCCTGAGAGAATAGATATATTTTTTATTTGAAGACGTAATTGCTGTGGAATTTTACGAATGATACACATATAATAATAACAGCAGCGGAAAGGAGCTGGTAATATGCCTAAAATAAAGCCCGTTTCAGATTTAAGGAATTACAATGAGGTCTTGCGAGATGTTTCCGTTGGTGAGCCGGTCTTTTTAACAAAGAATGGTCGTGGCCGATATGCCCTGATCGACATTGCTGATTATGAAAAAACCCAGGCGACGATCAAGCTGCTGAGCGAGCTTAATAAGGGCCGGAAATCAGGCGAAGAAAGTGGATGGGTCGCACATGAAGATGTGAAAGCAAATTTCAAGGGTAAGGCTGATGAATAAAATACTTTATTCACCCGAAGCATTAAGTGATCTTGACCAGATATGGACCTATATCAATAACGAGCTGCAAAATCCTGCAGCCGCTCAAAAAATTATAGCAGATATCCTGGACGCCATAGAAAAGTTGCATGATTTTTCGGAGTTGGGACCTCCTTTGTCATCGATTACCGAATTTGAAAGTGATTATCGTTTTCTTGTCTGCGGAAAATATATCGCTTTTTACCGTGTGATGGGATTAGATATATATATAGACCGCGTGTTGTACGGAAGGCGTAATTATATCAGTATTTTGTTTGACACATTAGAAAGTGATATCGATTCATAATAGCTTGAGGTTCAGACTTAAGTATTATCTCGAACGGCATGGCCAGAATATTTGTGTGGGCAGGGGGTGAGTTTAATTTGTTTGGTGAAAATTCCGACATGGAAAACAGTTTATTCAATGATCTATCGGTTCATTCCAGTCAACTGGATGTAATACAGATGGAGTTTATCGGTGCGGAGAGTATAAGCTGGGAAGAACTGTTTACAGGTTTTGACCGGTTGTATGCGATCACCTATTCTTCCGGGATCGGGTTTATTAATGAGCTGCTGCAAAGATTTGAATATGCGGAAATAATTTTCGGGTTTGAAGAGATAATGTCCTATAGCTTGAGCGAAATACTGGCTTTTCAATCCAAAACCATAGAGCGATTGCGGACAACCTCCGGGAAAGCTAAAGCAAATCTTCTGGACAGGATCGATAAGGACTCCTTAAAACTCTTCGTTGCCCGGCAAAAACTTTCTCACGAAAAAATCTATCTTTTGGAAGCCAATGATGGCAGGAAACGTGTGATTATGGGTTCGGCCAATATGTCTTATGCTGCGTTTAAAGGGAAGCAGCGGGAAAACATCAGCTATATCGATGGCGATAGGGCTTTTGAATGGTATAAGGAAAGTTTTGATGAACTGAAGCAAAGCAGTTCGGATAATATTACTATTCCGGCTTTGAAAATCGCGGATACCGGAGAAAATCTGGCGGAAATTCCGGTAATGAGCACGGTGAAAGTAAGGAAATCAATGATCATCGAACCAAGCACCGAAGCAAATGATGAGGTTAGATTCGTTCTGGATGTCAGGAATTTGGCTCATAAAATAGCGCCATTTATGCCCGTTGCAGATAAAAAAGGGAAAATAAAACTTTTGCCGGAGATGGTGATCCAGACCAAAAGAAGGATCGTGGATGCGTTGGTCCAAGAAAAGGAGATGCGCAGCGAGTATCCGGAGTTGGTGATCGATGTCCCCAATCGTCAAGTGCTATTAAATGATAATGTCCTGGACCTGGAGCCGGAACCGGCTGAAGTAAAAAATGATGTGGAGCTATTTTTGGAGTATATGCAAGGATACGAAAAATTCCACGGTAATGTAGCAGGGATGCAGGCCAAGTATTATGCATTTGCCAACTGGTTTTTTACTACTCCTTTTATGGCTGTCATGCGGGATATGGCGGTTAAATACAATCAGAACCTGATGCCTTATCCGGTGTTCGGTTTGGTTTACGGAAAAAGCAAAGCTGGAAAAACCAGTTTTTTAGAGACACTGCTCAAAATGATGATCGGGCAAAAGACCAAAATAGCGGCACCGGATTTCACACGGTCAAACATAGACGGCCTAAAGAGGACCGTCAGGGGAGCCCCTATTATTGTGGATGATTTGACCCAGACCAGATTTAGTCAACATGCGGTGGAAATGATCAAAAACGATCACTTCGGGGCGTCGGAGAACCTTATCCACTATCCGGCGGTGGTGATCAGTGCCAATGAAGATGTCAAGGCGGTTGCCCAGGAAATCATTAGAAGAACGGTGCTGTGCCATGTGCAGGCCGGGTTGAAGAATACGGAAATAATGAGGACCAGCGTCGTAAGACGGGTGCAAAAGAATATCGGCACTGCTTTTTATCGGGAATATCTCAGACGGATGCTGGATATCATGCCGGACTTGCTGCAGTCACTTAAGGAAGATGAAAAAGAAGGAGCCCCGGATATTTTGCAGGAATCATCTGACATCATTTATGACATCGTTTCCCGGTATGAAGATAGAGAATTGCCTGGTTATATCCGCAGGTTGACCTTGGATGATTATTTCAGTGAAAAGGTGACCGGCGCCCAGGCGATCAAAAAGATCAAGGATGCATGGCAGATCAATAGAAAGGCCTTTGAAGTGGATAAGAAACATTCGCAGCTGCACTATTTTGCGGGCGAGTCATGGGAGGCGGAGCGTATCATCAAGGAACTGCCCGAGGATCTGCAGGCCCGTAAATCAGGCGGGAATATCGCCATGGATCTGGAGGTGGCCTGCGACTTTTTCGAAATAGACTTCAAAAAATATGGCGGAATACTAAGGTTTATGAGGAAATAGAAAGACCCCTTAAAGATCAAACGTCAGTTAGTCATCGGAGGTTTATAAATGAACAAAATGATTACGATCAGGAATGAAGAAGAAACTGATTATGAGAGCGTAGAAGCAATCACCAGGAAAGCTTTCTGGAACTTATATGTGCCGGGCTGCGTTGAACACTATTTGGTGCATGTGATGCGGTCCCACCGGGACTTTGTGCCGGAGCTGGATCTGGTGATCGAACTTGATGGTGAGGTTATCGGGAATATCATGTATACCAAAACCAAACTGATCGATGAGTCCGGGGAAGTAAAGGACATCTTAACCTTCGGTCCGGTTTGCATTTTGCCGGAATACCAGCGAAAAGGGTTCGGCAAAAAACTCATGGAGTATTCCTTTGAACAGGCGGCTGCCCTTGGTTATGATGTAATCGTAATATTTGGCAATCCCAATAATTATGTGAGCCGCGGTTTTAAAAGCTGCAAAAAGTTCAATGTCTGTCTGGAAAACGGCACATTTCCTGCAGCCATGATGGTAAAAGAACTCAAACCGGACGTTCTGGACGGAAGAAAATGGGTTTACCATCAAAGTCCTGTATTCGAGATAGATGAACTAGCAGCGGAGCGTTTTGACCATGGTTTGGAACACCTGGAGAAAAAATACCAGCCCAGTCAGGAAGAATTTTATATTCACAGCCATTCGATTATACAGTGAGGCGTGAAGAGTGAGGCGATTCTATGGTAGTTTTCATTAGGAGGGAGCGTTGATGAAACCTTTGAAGATTTGTCCTCAGGTGTATCAGGTGGGAGGCAGTAATCTGTCTCATCCCGATGATTGCTGTGTTTATCTGCTGGAGTCGGAGGGTGAACTGGCCTTGATCGATGCCGGAGCGGGGAAAGGGAGCTTAGCCATTCTGGAAAATATCAAAAGCTGTGGTTTTTCTCCCGCTGATGTTCGTTATATCCTGATTACTCATGGCCATATCGATCATATCGGCGGTTTAAAGGAACTCAAGGCTAGAACAGGGGCGAAGGTTGCAGTCCATGAACTGGAACTGGATGCTGTTGAAAATGGCAACCCCCGGCTAACTGCGGCCTCCTGGTACGGGGTAACATATCAGCCGGTCAAAGCCGACCGCATTATTAAGCAGGACAGTGAAACCCTTGCTTTAGGAAAAACGGAAGTGGTTTTTTTACATACCCCGGGTCACACCCCCGGCAGCCTGTCGATATTTTGCCAGTGTTACGGCCTGAAGGTTCTTTTTGGGCAGGATATTCACGGCCCCTTTAATAAGGAATGGGGATCTGATAAAAATGAATGGCGCCGGTCACTGAGACGGCTTCTGACCCTCGATGCCGATATATTATGTGAAGGACATTTCGGCATCTATCAGCCGGCTTCGGAAGTCCGCAGATACATCGAATCTTATCTGTAATAGTTGTCAGGGGGACGGGGTTGTTGACAACATTTGCATATGTATAACACTTAACAAATAGTCAATGCTTGGGTAATTGTTGCTATTTCTTGGTTCACTAAACAACCCAAAATGTTGTCAACAACCCCGTCCCCGTTACAACTCAAAGGAGACTACAATATAATGATTGCGGAAAATCGAACCGTTGTGCTGGTTGAGCCCATGTGGACGAGAGGACACTATGAAACCCAGATGTATTTGTTCCTGTCTATATTGCTGCCCAAAAACTGCCGGCTGATGGTGTTGTGTGCTGAGCCTGAAAAAGTAAAGGAATGGGCCGCTGATATCCTGCCGAACTTGCAAAATAAATTGTTTACTGCGCATTATTCTTTGATCGATGATCATGGCTGGGAAAAGTTAAAAGCCGGTCAAGCCTGGCCTTATCTTTCCGAAACCTTGCATAAAGCAGAAGCTGCATCAGGCTGGAACATTGACATGGTTTTTATTAATAGTTTGGATATCATCATTTACGGGAATTGGCGTGGGTGGCTTTTTTGGAGAGAATTTGACTATCCCTGGGCTGGTTTATATGTAACGCCGGCTTTTCGACTCAAAAGGAATAGTCGGAAAGGAATCAAGCGATTCATTCAGCTGCAGATTTTTAGAAGAGTAAGAAATGGACAGGCTATAGCCATTCTGGATGAAGGCACAAAACTGCAGATGCAGGCATTCTTTAAGGATCGCAAGGTTTTTGTTTTCCCTGATGTGACCGATGAAAGACTGCCGTCACCGCTTCCTGAAAAGTTTAATCAGATCAAAGAGAAAGCGGGAGGCAGAACCATCATTGGAATGGTGGGCTTGCTGCAAAAGAGAAAGGGGTGGCTGAATTTCCTGCGCGCCATACCAGCGATGAACCCTGAAGAATGTTTCTTTTTGACGGCAGGATATCTGCACCGTCCCGATTATACCAGGGAGGAACAATTGGAAATTGATCGGCTTATGGCCAGCCTGGAAGGGGCCAACTGTCATTTTGAACTGGGCTATATTGATGATCCAGCTGAAGTGAATGCCTACATCACTTTATGTGATGTGGTCTATTTGTGTTACGAAAATTTCTACTATAGCAGCGGAATCATGACCAAAGCGTCATCACTGAAGAAGTTGATGTTGGTAACCAAAGGCTATTGTATGGGAGAAAGAGTAGAAAAGTATGGTTTGGGTCTAACGGTAAAAGAAGGGGATTTGGATGAAATAATTGCCGCGCTTACAACCCTTTCTGAGGCTGAAACGCGGGAAGAAATGATGCGGAAGGCACAGTTTGATAGATTTATGTTATTTCATAATGTTCGGGTGCTGGATACTGCTTTAAGCGAAATACTAGGAGTTGATATGTAAAATGAGGATTTTGGTTACAGGTGCAGGAGGGTTTATCGGGCATCATTTGGTAAAAAGACTTAAATCCGAAGGGAACTGGGTGATTGGGGCCGACTTAAAGTGGCCTGAATTTGAAACGACCAGTGCGGATGAGTTCCTGATCGGTGATCTGCGAAACCCGGATTTCTGCCTGGAATTGACCCGCAAGGGGAGCGATGAGATCTACCAGCTGGCAGCCGATATGGGTGGAGCCGGTTATGTATTTACCGGGGAAAATGATGCAGCTATCATGCATAATTCTGCCCTGATCAATTTAAATATGCTTGAAGCGGCCCGTATCCATAAAAGCAAAAAGATATTTTTCTCCTCATCGGCTTGTGTTTACCCCCTCTATAATCAAGAGGATCCGGAAAATCCCGTTTGTTATGAAGACTCTGCCTATCCAGCCCAACCGGACAGTGAATATGGCTGGGAAAAATTATTCAGTGAAAGGCTGTATAAGTCATATCAAAGAAATTACGGCATCGAAGTCCGCATTGCCAGGCTGCATAATATATTCGGTCCTCTCGGAGTTTGGGAAGGCGGCCGGGAAAAGGCACCTGCGGCACTGTGCAGAAAAGTGGCGCTGGCGGACAACCATAGTTTTATAGAAATTTGGGGCGACGGCAAGCAAAGCCGGACTTTCCTATATATAGATGAGTGTATTGAAGGGATAACCAAAATGATGCGTTCCGGCTATTCAGAACCAATAAATATTGGCTCCGAAGAAATGATCACCATTTACGATCTGGCGAAAATGATCATACAGATATCAGGCAAAGATCTGGCTATTGAGTGTATTGACGGGCCCCAGGGGGTAAGAGGCAGAAAATCTGACAACACACTGATCCGGGAGACATTGTCATGGCAGCCCCAAAAGCCGCTGCTCGAGGGCATCGAATTGACCTATCAGTGGATTTTGAAGCAAACACAGTTATCACGGGAAGCCAGCAAGTATAAGTTGTAACGGGGACGGGGTTATTGACAACATTTGCATATGTATAGCACTTAGACAAAAAGGAAATGCTTGCGTAATTGTTGCTGTTTCTTGGTTCATTAAACAACCCAAAATGTTGTCAATAACCCCGGCCCCGTGACAACTCGCTTAAGAGTTTAATTTTTCCAATGCCCAGGCTGCCATTTCCAGAACTCTCTCATCCCGGTTTTCTGCCAGGCAGCGCTCAAGTTCTTCCTTATATTCAGGGTTCAGGCTGTTGCCCATGGCCCGGGCGGCATTCATCTGGAAACGCCAGAGCTCATTTGGCGGCATATAGAACATGTGGGGCATGACCTTTTCTATGTAATACTCCTCATCCATGTGCAATAATGCACGCAGATCAAAATCCCCAGCCCAATCAGAAATCTTTTGGCTGACGGGCAGATCCTGATTCATCCAGGCTTCGTTGCGGGGGCAGACCTCCTGGCAGCGGTCGCAGCCGTAAACCCTCATGCCCATTGCTTCCCGGTATTCGATGGGAGTGACTCCTTCGCCGTAATAACTTAAATAAGAAATGCATCTGCGGGGATCGATTTTATTGGGACCACGCAACGCTCCGGTGGGGCAGGCGGCGATACAGGCGTTTTTACACCAGGTTGGGCAGCCCACAGTCACTGTCGGTTCATCCGGGATAAATTCCTGATCCACCAGCAAGACCACGGGGAAGACCCAGGAACTCTTTCGGGCGGCTTTATTGGCATAAAGAAGGCAGTTCTTGCCGAAAGTGCCCAGGCCGGCCCGGGCGGCGGCCAGACGTTGAGGGAGATAAGCGCCGGATTTGGATTGAATGCCGTTTGCGGTCAGGTACGTGCGAAACTGTTTGGTCCTTTGTGCCAGATCATCTTTGGTTATACGGTCGTCCACCATATAGCAGCGTCCAAATTTACCCAGCATGTCCGGGGGGAACGCTTCCTGATGATAGTTATCCAGTAAAACGATGATGCTTTTTGCTTCAGGATAAACTGCTTTTGGGTCAGTCCCTTTCAGCAAATCCATCCCCCGTTCATAGGTCCAATCATAAAAGGAAGCCCGTTCCTCGAGGATCGCTTTGTGGGAGTCAAAAGGTTCAGCGGTGGTAAAGCCGATATCTGCAAAACCGATCTGATATGCTGCGTCTATGATTTCCTGTTTGGTGACCAAGATGATTCCCCCCTGCCTTTTTGTATATAATAGCATACTTATGGCCTGTTGTTGGTTCTGTCAGATAGTGAAAGATTCGCCAGCCAGCAACCGGATTAGATCCCCGGTTGTTTTTAGTCGGATATTGATGAAATTGGGGTTATACACATTACGACAAAAGCATAAGGGGCTGTGTGTTATCATAATATCGTTAAGAAATATGACTTATGGATGTCGATAAAACAATATCTTTGAGGTGTCTTTATGGCTGCACATAGTACAATTGCTCAAAACGAACAATACTATCGCATAATTCTTGACAACCTGTCACAAGGTATAATTGTATGCCAATTGCTTTATAATGAACAAGAAGAGCCGGTTGACTATTTGATTTTGGATATTAATCATGCTGTTGAGGAACATTCAGGATTAAAAAAAGAGCAAATTGTCGGGAAAAGGGCTACGGAAATCCGTTCAGTTGTCGAGCCTGAATGGTTATTAAAATGCGGAGAAGTCGTTAAAACAGGTAAAACCGCAGAACTTGAGATTTACAATGCTTCATCCTTTGACGGGTGGATTGATGTTCAGGTCATATCACTTCAGCATCAAGATAGGTTTCTTATTCTATTCACCAATATCACTGAACACGTGAAGCTTAAAGAAACGCTCAGGGAGAGTGAGAAGCTGGCAAGATCTCGTGCCCGCGAGTTGAAGAAGGAAAACCGCCAGAAAGTAGAGATCCTCGAGAGCATATCAGACTGCTTTTACGCCCTGGATAAAGATCTCCGCTACATTTACGTAAATAAAAGTACGGAAGAAATTTGCGGTATATCGAGGAATGACTTAATTGGCCGCATGATGGAAGAAGTCTTTCCTGTCGTCAATGACGTTTCACTGTCAAAATTCCGTCAGGTTTTAATGGAACAAACCCCTCAGCAATACGAGGTCTTCTCCAAGATTGTTAACAGGTGGGGTGACATATATGTTTACCCTACGCAGGAAGGGATCTCGGTCTTTTTTCATGACATTACCGAGAAAAAAGCACTGGAGATGGAAAAAGAACGTTATATGAAAATGGTGGAAGAAAGAGTTGCCTGGCAGCAAGACATTTTGGATTTAATGCCCGTAGGAGTTTGGATTTCGGACCATACCGGAAAGGTCGTTACAATAAACCAGGCGGCTTTGGATATGTATGGGGGCAGGTCTCCCCTGGCAGGCACCCTCTATGAGTATACTTCCTATAAATTGTTCCATTCTGATACCGGCGAACCGGTACTTTTTGAGCCATATCCAATGAGGGAAGCCCTGAGAGGGGTGGTATTGGATTATGAAGGGTTCGACGGCAAGCGGGGCACTCTTGTCGCTTCAACCGATGCGCTTTATGATGAAGAAGGGAATTATATCAATTATGTGGCTGTTGCCATGGATATAACTGAGCTTAGAGAGGCAGAAAAAGCTCTTCGTGAAAGTGAAAAAGAAGCCCTGGATTTAGTGGAGAAGCTGAAGAAGGCCAATGAACATAAAAATAAATTCATTGCAATGCTTTCCCATGAACTTAGAAATCCATTGGCTGCAGTCATCATGGGGCTTTCACTTTTGGAGCATGTCGAACCGGGAAGTGAGCAGGCATTAAGAGCAACGCAAACCATAACCAGACAAGCCCAACAACTTAGCAGACTTGTGGATGACCTGCTTGATGTGACCCGTATCAGAGAGAATAATTTTAATCTGCAAAAGTCAAATCTGGAAATCAATCAACTGCTTGAACATATCGTACAGGATAACCAGCCCGGCTTTGAGGCAAAGGATATTGATTTTGTGGCCAGCTTTACCCCGGAGAAGCTAATGGTTGAAGGGGATATGGCCAGGCTGATGCAAGCGGTGGGAAATTTACTTGATAATGCTTTGAAGTTCACAGCCAGGTATGGCAAGGTTGTGCTCTCTCTAAGTAAAGATGAGAAGGAAAATATGGCGGTCATTTCCGTCATTGACAATGGGCAGGGCATCTCATCTGATTTACTGGAACATCTCTTTGAACCCTTTGTGCAGGCAGAGCAGGGTTTGGACAGAAGCTATGGCGGGCTTGGCCTGGGACTGCCTATTGTGAAGGGAATCATTGATAATCATGGCGGCATCATCAAGGTCTTAAGCGAAGGGCTGGGGATGGGAACCACGTTTACAATAGGACTTCCTCTGCTGGAAGAAATAAATTAACCAAAGAAAGCTGAAGGTGAGACAAATGATCATAATCATAGATGATAATAAAGACTTAAACGACCTTATGAGTGAGCTTCTTGGGACAATGGGATATGAGGTAAGGACTGCTTTAAACGGTGAGGATGGCATAGCCATAGCCAAAGAAAAAAAGCCTGCGGCGATTATATGTGATATAGGAATGCCGGGGATGAACGGTTTGGAAGTTGCCCAGTACATAAGGCGGGACCATGAATTAAAAGATGTGCATCTGATCGCGATGTCAGGATACTCAAACCAGGCAGATGTAGAGCGCTCCATCGAAGCCGGATTTGATAAGCATCTGGCCAAGCCATTTAATCTTGCAGTGATAAAAAAGGCCCTGGACGAGGCTATGAATGTTGCAAGCTAACAGCCAGGATATAGCTCCGTTAGGGGCTTTTTTTATTAATCATGCCGGGGGAGGTAATGATGAAGCCGGAAGAAAACTATTATGATATCCTGGGCGTGGCAGCTGATGTCAGCCAGGAGGAGATCACCCGGGCGTTTAAGCAGGCGCTGAAAGAACTGCCGGAGGACATCACGGAAGCAGAAGAAAGAAGAAACCGGCTGGAAAAAGCCTACTATGTCCTGGGCGATGAGATGAGAAGATTTGAATATGACCGGGTCATGTTTAATAAGAAGTTTCCCGCATCAAACTCCGATACCAAGCCGCCTTCATCCGAAACAAACATTACTGCAAATACATTTCACAGCAATCAGCATTTATCAAAACAGGATCAGTATTATGAACGATTAGTCAGCGCCGGCAGAGCCAGGAAGCAGGGAAGGGATAAAAGACCTTCTGCCTGGATACTGGCGGGATTGTTTCTGTTTGTTTATGTACTTGGAAAAGCATGGCTGCCGGGAGCTATTCCGGAGCATGAGTTGGAGAATTTGCCGGCAGTGAGTACTGATTCGCTTATGCCGCAGCCGGATATTCCTCCACTGGAATTGCCGCCTGGGGGAGAGGTCCATTATTATACCGGAGGGGAACCGCTGGCCCCGTTTTCGGTCAAATACTGCGGAAGGAAGCAATTACTTTGTCAAATTGGTTGATCCTGACACAAAATCCGAGGTCGTAACGATGTTTGTCCGGGGAGGGGAATGGGCGGAAACCAAAGTCCCCCTGGGCAATTATGAATTACGCTATGCCAGCGGCGGTCAGGACTGGTACGGCGAGGAATATCTCTTCGGAACGGCAACAGTTTGCGTCAGGGCATCCCAGGAGCTCAGCTTCTATCAGGATGAGTCCAGATTCATGGGGCATTCTGTGATCCTGATCAAACAAGCAGGCGGCAATCTTCATACGCAGCCGATGGCTTTGACTGAGTTTTAGGGAGTCTGGCAGGAGCGGTTGTCCTGGTGCTTCTGGCAGCGATTCGGTTTTATCGAAACCATATGGCATTACTTCCAAAATCCTAGATGTTCCTTAGTCTATTAGTCACATGTTATAATCATTATATCTTGGAGGAGTCACACTAATGCAAATCAAAATTATTGGAGGTGGTTAGTATGACAAATAACGATCCAATGCAGAAGAACGGATTAGGCGAGCCTTTACCAAGCCGTAATGATGTAAAAGGAAAACAATCCGGCATTACTCGTGAAAATGGTGCTCCGGTTATCAACAACCAGGATACCATGACCGCAGGTCCGAGAGGACCGCAAGTACTGCAGGACGCCTGGCTGATGGAAAAGCATGCGCACTTCAACCGTGAGGTTATCCCTGAACGGCGCATGCATGCCAAAGGATCCGGGGCTTTTTGCGAGTTTGTAGTAACACACGACATAACGAAATATACTAAAGCCAAGATCTTTTCCGGGATAGGAAAAAAGACAAAATTATTTATACGCTTTTCTACAGTAGCCGGGGAACGCGGTGCTGCCGATGCAGAGCGCGACATCCGCGGATTTGCCATTAAATTTTATTCTGAAGAAGGAAACTGGGATCTGGTTGGGAACAACACTCCGGTTTTCTTTTTTCGGGATCCCAAGAAATTTATCGATTTAAATCATGCAGTCAAACGTGATCCCCGCACGAATATGCGCAGCCCAAATAACAACTGGGATTTCTGGACATCCCTTCCGGAATCATTGCTTCAGGTAACAATTACGATGAGTGATCGCGGGATTCCATCTTCCTATCGTTATATGCACGGATTCTCCAGTCATACTTACAGCTTGATAAATGCTGCCAATGAACGGGTATGGGTGAAATTTCATTTCCGCAGCCAGCAGGGGATTCAGAATCTGACTGATCAGGAAGCTGAAATGGTAGTGGCCAAGGATCGGGAGAGTCATCAGAGGGATCTTTATACCGCCATTGAAAAAGGGATATTCCCGAAATGGACCATGTTTATTCAGGTTATGACCGAAGAACAGGCCAAAAATATGCCTTATAACCCCTTTGATTTGACCAAGATGTGGTACAAGAAAGATTTCCCCTTAATCGAGGTGGGCGAAATCATATTAAATAAGAATCCGGAAAATTATTTTGCTGACGTGGAGCAGGCGGCCTTTAACCCGGCCAACAATGTGCCTGGTATCGGCTATTCTCCTGACCGTATGCTTCAGACCCGATTGTTTGCTTATGGAGATGCCCAGCGTTACCGCCTGGGTGTGAACCATCACCAGATTCCTGTCAATAGCCCGCAGGGAGTTATGAATCCCCACAGCTTTCATCGTGACGGACAAATGAGAGTGGATGGAAACATGGGCAGCGAACTCCATTATGAGCCCAACAGCTATGGCAATTGGACCGACCATCCCGAAATGGCTGAGCCGGTGCAAGCGGGGGGAGATGTTTATCAATATGACTTCCGTGAGGATGACCACGATTATTTCACCCAGCCGGGACTTCTCTTCCGTGCCATGAGCCATGAACAGCAGCTGGTGCTTTTTGAGAATACGGCACGGAACATGGGTGATTCGAGCCTGCAGATCAAGCATAGGCATATCATTCATTGTTATATGGCTGACCCTGAGTATGGCAAGGGTGTAGCTGAAGCCCTGGGCATTTCAATCGACGACGTGGACCTGACTCCGATGAAATCTGACAGTCGTGCTGCCTGGCAACAGGATAATGCACGTGGTTCTGATCTAAATGTACCTACTACACCTGCAGATCCTGTTACCGCCAGGGATTTGCCGCCGACCGGTCGTGACACCAATGCCGCAGATCCGAAGAGTCTGTTCAGTTGGGAAGATGATCCTCAACTGCTGTGATCAGTTCCAAAGTGAAAAGTGTTGTCCCGGGGATATCCTATAGGGTATCCCCGTGCTTCATGGCGGAAACGATTATTAAACTGAGCACCGGCTTGTCAGAACTCCACCCACATCCGTACAGCAACATGGTTTACAAACTGTCCGGAGACATGGTTTACTTTAATTAAGAAAAGATTCCAAACTCCGCATGAAGCAGAGATTTACGCTGAAGCTTTGAAGTGGTGCATGGAATGATTCCTGGTCTTTGACACAAACTAGAAACAAATTTTGCAAAGGAGTGAAGCCAATGATGAAGGAACGCAGATGGCAGCAATGGTACGACGAGGGCGTGCCCGGGACCTGTTACTATCCCATTACCACCATGAAAGACGAATTTATCAAATGGGTAAGAGCGAATCCCGACAAACCTTATATTTATTGTAATGATCTGGTTTTCACTTACAAGGAAACGAATGAGATTGCCAAGAAACTTGCCAATGCCCTGCTGGAACTGGGCGTGAAATTCGAAGATCGGGTATCTCTGGTTTTGCCTAATATTCCCCAATTCGTTTTTGCCTGTCACGCAATCATGAAAATAGGAGCGATCATTGTCCCGATAAATCCTCTCTACACGATCCCGGAAATGACCTATAATTTCAATGACAGCGGCGCTGAGACTGTGATCGTTTACGGACCGGTAGCCCCCAAAGTCCTGGAAGTGATGCGCTCGGGCAAGACCTCCCTGAAGACCATGATCGTCATGCAGGTCCCCGGTCATGAAGTGACGCTGGAAGCAGCCCCGGATATTCTAGATTTCAATGAAGTGATCGAAGGAGGCAGCAATCTGGAACCGGATATCCATCTGGATAACCAGGATACGGTCATTCTGATCTATACAGGCGGCACCACCGGCGTCCCCAAAGGCTGCCGTCTAACCAACGCCAATTTCGTAGCATTTTACACTGTTTTCATCGAATGGGCCAAAGCTATGTTCCCGCCACAGGAATTGCGCACCCTGTGCACCGTGCCACTCTACCATATCTACGGATTCAACATGCAGATCAATGCCAATCTGGCCAGCGGCGGCACCATGATCCTGGTACCGGAAGTGACCCCGGACAACGTGCTGGAAGCCATCAACCGTTTCCTGCCCACCTACTGGCCGGCAGTACCCGCTTTGATCCAGATGCTCAACATGCATCCCAAGCTGCCTGAATCCAAGGCCAGTTCCATCCGCTTCCTGTTATCCGGATCAGCGCCTTTGCCAGTGGAAGCCATGAGAAAATTTGAAGAAATAACCGGTTCCACCATCATCGAAGGCTTCGGCGGTTCTGAGACCACCAACGGGGTCATGGTTAATCCCAAGGGCAAACGGAAACCCGGCACTGTAGGGATCCCGTTCCCGGATATGGATGTGAAGATCGTCGACCTGAAAAACGGTGTGGATGAGATGCCAGCCAACGAACCCGGTGAATTGATCTTAAAAGGCCCCCTGATCATCAAAGAATACTGGAATAAACCGGAAGAAACCGCCAATGCCATCAAAGACGGCTGGTTCTATACCGGAGACATCGCCGCCATGGATGACGACGGCTATATCACCATCGTTGGCCGAACCAAGGACATGATCATTTCCAGCGGCTTCAATGTATACCCGCGGGATATCGATGAACTGCTCTACACTCATCCCAAAGTCCTGGATGCAGGAGCCATCGGAGTTCCCGATCCCGTACGCGGGGAAAGTGTCAAAGTTTTCGTGGTGTTAAAACCCGGTGAGACCATGACTGAGGAAGAAGTCATCGCCTTTTGCAGGGAATCCCTGGCAGCTTATAAAGTGCCGCGTTATGTGGAATTTTTGGATGACATCCCACGGACCAATATGAAGAAGGTCGACCGCAAGGCATTGCGGGAGATGGAAGCGAACCGTCAGAAGTAAAATGCAGCACATGGGGGCGGTTCTGCTGTGTCTGGACCAAGCTCCGGATTGACACAACAAACCGCCCTCCTGTGTCAAAAGGATGGTTTTACATATGAAGGAGAAAAGTTTGATGCCTGACGCTGTACTGGAGCGTATTTTGATCTCTATGGATTGGGATCTGCTTCGGGAAAAGCTGGTGCAAGACCGGAGGATCGTGCGGCAGCTGATAAGCCGGGTCTATGCCTTCGAGGGGCTTCTCTTCTGGCGGCTGGTTGAAGCCATTGGCATCGCCGCGGAAACCATCGATGAACAGAAGCCGGGCTATGCTGCCGAACTGGTACGGCGCTGTCTGTGGCAATTCAACGAGGAGTCAGGTGGAACCGCCTGGAATGTATCGGAAGTGATCGGGTGCATTATGGCACATTGTCCTGAGCAATGCGGACATTTCCACTGGCAGCTGGCTCGCATGATCGAGGACGAGAGCCTGCGTCTGGGAGCACTCTGGGGATTGGCCCGCCTGGCGCTGGTATCGCCAAAAGATGTATATCCGGTAGCCGAACTGGTGCTGCCTTTACTGGAGTCGCCTGACCCTCAGATAAGGGGGCGGGCGATACTGCTTAAAGCTCTTGTGCCCGGTTGGGATGAACTGGTTGCTGATACAACGGGTGATAAGCTTTTTGACGATAGTGTGGAAATCGAACTTTATTTTAATAACCGACTCCAGAAATACTCCATTGCAGAACTCTACGAACCCCAATTTCTCTATCAAGCAGGGTAAGACGGCCTCTGTGAATCTGCTTGACCAATGGGATAGATTTCCTTATAGTGAGAACAGATAGCAAAAACATTTGGTTCTGAAAGGAGTGTTACAATGGGATTCTTTTCCTGGATTATTGTAGGAGCTCTGGCAGGCTGGATCGCAAGTATGATTACAGGCAGAAATGCCAAAATGGGTGCTATTGCTAACATTGTTGTCGGTATTGCCGGTGCACTGATCGCAGGATACGTCATGAGCCTTCTCGGGTTCGGCGGAGTCAGCGGCATTAATCTTTACAGCATCGTGGTTGCGATCATTGGTGCAACGGCTCTGTTACTTATCATTGGATTGTTCAAGAAATAGAAAAATCTCCATCTGGTTGAAGAGATAAATAAGTTTAGGCCTGCCCCCAAGAGTTTTATGGGCAGGCCTGTGGTTTTTTCAGCTATTTAACGATGACTGATCAGATATTAGTGGGAAACATATGAGATTAAAAACCAGGAGGTGCAATGAATATGCCAGGTGTGGAAGTAAATAAACAAGCCCCTGATTTTGCCATAGCAGATTTTAATGGAAAAGAGTTCAGGCTTTCAGACTACAAAGGAAAAAGCAGCGTTCTTATCGTACTGAACAGAGGATTTATCTGACCGTTTTGCAAAAAGCATATGATGCAGTTGCATCAAGATCATTCCAAATTCATTGAAAGAAATACTGAAATTGTTGTTATTGGGCCGGATGATGCAGCAAAGTTTAAAGCATATTGGCAAGAGCATCAACTTGGTTTCCACGGTATTCCTGATGACAAGCATTCGGTGCTTAAGCTATATGGCCAAAAAGTGAATCTCTTTAAATTGGGGAGAATGCCGGCGCAGATGCTGGTCGACAAAGAAGGTGTCCTCAGATATGTCCACTATGGACACTCAATGGCGGACATTCCGGAGAATGCGGAAATACTGAAGCTGATTGGTTCGCTTTAAAATCAACGGAGGAAAACTACCTGACTGAAGATTTCCTGCGGAAGAAAAAGTTGGGTATACTAGATATGAGGTGATCGAAATGAGTGAAATGAAGGCGAAGGCTTTAACGGAAGGCACGATACTGAATAATGGGGTGAAAATGCCCTGGCTGGGTCTGGGGGTATATCAAGTTAAGGAAGGGCCAGAAGTGATCAACGCCGTAAAAGATGCCATCGCTGCCGGCTACCGTAGCATTGACACCGCCGCTTTTTATCGGAATGAAAAGGGTGTAGGACAGGCCGTGCGGGAAAGCGGGATCCCCCGGGAAGAACTGTTTATCACCACCAAAGTATGGAACAATGACCAGGGCTATGAGGAGACTTTGAGAGCTTTTGAGCAAAGCCGCAAAAATCTTGGCCTGGAATATATCGATCTGTATTTGGTCCACTGGGCGGTACCTGACAAGTACCGCGAGACCTGGAAGGCATTCATCCATCTTTACCAGGAGGGTGCGGTAAAGGCCATTGGGGTCAGCAATCATCAAATTCCTCATCTCCGGCAGATCATCGATGACACCGGGGTGGTCCCGGCGGTAAACCAGGTGGAATGCCACCCCCTGCTGTCCCAAAAAGAACTGCTGGCCTTCTGCGGTTTGCATGGCATCCGGCTGCAAGCCTGGAGCCCGCTGATCAGAGGGAAGCTGGACGATAAGGTGCTGCTGGAGCTGGCCGCCAAATACGGAAAAACACCGGCGCAGATCGTTTTGCGCTGGGATATACAAAATCAGATCGTGGTCATCCCCAAATCAGTCCATAAGGAGCGCATCATAGAAAACTCGCAGATCTTTGATTTCCAGCTCAGCGCAGAAGATATGCAGAGGATCGACGGCTTAAATAAGAATAAACGCCTGGGCCCCGACCCGGACAGAGTGAACTTTTGACAGCGTTGACACAGGAACAACCCGCCCCGTGTCAATTAAGCAGGTGAATCTTTATTTTTATCGAATAGAATCATAAATGTTTTTAATAGAAAAGGATGGGAGTTATCGTGAAAAAGTTGGTTATGGCATTGATCCTATGTTGTTTGATGGTGTTTACAGCGATTACCGGTTATAGTGCGCCGGTCATCGCAGCTTTGCCGATCGGAACAGATCTCAATCAGCCGATCCTGAGGGACACAATTGCAGCACCATCCCAGCTCACAGCAGAAGCAGACGGGACATCAGTGAACCTGTCCTGGAAAGATAATTCCACCAATGAAACCACTTTTGATATAGAACGCAAGGAAGCCAGAGGCGCTTTTGAGGTCATTGCCACTGTCCGCTCCGGTAATAACAGCTATGTGAACAGAGATTTGAAGGCTGGAGCCCAGTATACTTACCGGGTCAGAGCTATGACCTCTATCGCTGCCAGCCCTTATTCCAATGAAGCCACTGCTTCCATCAGCGAAACGGTCAACTTCGATCCCAATATTCAGATCGATCCGAATCACGAACTAAATTTGGATTATCTGATTTGGGAGTATGATATAGAAGCAGGGAAGGCGATCATTACCAAATACAAGGGCACCGGCGGAGATGTGACCGTTCCATCCACCCTGGGAGAAGCCCAGGTCACCCGTATCGATACATTGGCCTTTAATGGCTGTACCGGACTTACCAGTATTTTTGTCCCTGACTCCGTGACCAGTATCGGAATGGATACGTTTCGCGGCTGTACCAAACTGAAAAAGGTAAAGCTGCCCGACACGATCACCAGTATCGGTCTGGATTGCTTTGCCGAATGCAGCAGCTTAAGCTCCATTAATCTTCCGCCGGGTTTGAGTGAAATCGAGCTGGGGACCTTTAATGGCTGCATCAGCTTGACGGATATCGCGATCCCAGCAAATGTGAAGACTATAGAAACGGATGCTTTTTATAAATGTACCGGCTTGACCGCCGTGAACCTGCCTGAAAAATTGTCTCAGATTCATCCCTCGGCTTTTCGCGGCTGCAGCAATTTAACTTCCTTTTCTATTTCCGGAGATAATCCCTCATTCACCGAGGCAGAGGGGATCTTGTACAGTAAAGACAAATCAACGCTGGTGGCCTATCCTGCGGGCAAGATCACTGGAACCATACCCATTGCCAATCATGTGAAAAGCATTGGCCCTTCGGTATTTTTTAATGAGAGCAGCCTGAAGGGGATCGCTTTTCCCAGTGGCCTCACCAATATCGGCAATCAAGCTTTTTACAATACCGGACTTACCAGCGTGATCATTCCTGCCACTGTGAAGACCATCGGTTGGAGTGCTTTTGAAAAATGCACCAGTTTAAAAACGGTCAGCCTTCCCAGCACTTTGACTGTCATCGAAAGCGATACATTTGCAAACTGCACCAGTCTCACCAAGGTCACTATAGTCAATGGAGTGCAAACCATCGGTATTGACGCTTTTAACGGCTGCAGTTCCTTACAAGAGATCTATATGCCCAGTACCATTATAAAAATCGAAGAAGGATCTTTTCAAAAGTGTCCCGCTTTCAGATCCATGTGGTTTTACGGTTATCCGCCCAGTATTGACTGGAATGCGGTGGATTACCGCAAAGACACCAAGGAAGATGTTACCCATCACGACTCTGATGTTACTTTATACTATCCCCGTGCTCTGGAAGAGATATGGTACAATGAATACGGCTGGGGATGGGATGTGGAGCCCTTTGATCCACTCAATACCAACATACTGCAATTGGCACCGGGGATCGCGTTAAAAGACCTGATGCTGCCGGGACAGACAACCGGCGGACAGACCTCCTCCGGTCAATATCCGGGATTGCTGCCGGACGGCTCCATGTCGATCAAGCTAAGCCTGGGAAAGACCGACTTTGGGGTAAACGGGCAATCATTTACCATGGATGCCAGCCCGATGATAATAGAAAGCCGCATGATGCTGCCGGTGAGATACGTAGCTGATCCGCTGGGAGCAGCGACCGAATGGAACCAGGCCGAGCAGAAGGTGACGGTCACTTTAAATGATACGAAGATCGAACTGTGGATCGGTAGAAGTATGGCAAAGATCAACGGGGAGGACTCACCCATCGATCCGGACAATCCCAGTGTAAAGCCAGTAGTGGTCCCGCCCGGACGTACCATGCTGCCCCTGCGTTTCGTAGGAGAAGCACTGGGATGTGAGGTGGAATGGAACGCCCAAAACAACCAGGCAAGCCTCACATATCAGGGCAACAGGCTGGACCCTCAGCCGGAACCGCCGATGGACCAACTGGACCCACAACCAGAGCCACCTATGTAGAAGCCTGGGAGGGGTATCCCCATGACAAAATAAACGAGCAGAAGAACCGTAATCGTTCCTCTGCTTCCTTTGTTCTTTTAATCGGTTATGTTCCAAAAGATATTGTTGTTGCCGCTGTTAAACAGATCCCCGCCCTGGTTGCGGTTGGTTTTGTTTCCCTGGATAATATTTTCGTTGCCGGAGATTTCGATACCGGCTCCCCGGTTTTTCTTTACCAGGTTGGCAATAGCGATATTTTGACCGCTTAAGATGTTGATACCGCTGTTACAATTGTTTTTGACGGTATTTTCAGCCGCTGCAGAGTTGTACCCGAATTCCAACCTTACACCATTGGCATCATTGTGCTCAACCTGGTTTCCATAGATAAGGGTGTTTTGTCCTTTGGTGTAGATACCTTGCCCATTATTGTCGGTGATCTTGTTTTTAATCACCGCATTGCCAAAGGCACCGGGAGTCCAGATTTCAAGACCGTGGCCGCCATTTTTGGTGATCAGGTTTTCAACGATCCAGTTGCTGACGGAACCGGGGTTTGACCAGCCCAGCAATACACCCACCGAGAAGTTGCAGCGGATAATGTTCTGATACAGGAAGTTGCCGGTGGTATCTTCGAAAATGATCCCGTCGGCATTATGATTTTGAAATATATTGCCGATGATACGATGGTAACCGCCTCTGTAGATCCATATGGACCGGTGAGAGTTCTGGATTATAAAGCCAAAGACTTCGACATTATAGGTATCATTGAGTTGGATGGCATTCTCATTGGCGTTATTGGATTCCAGGGTCACCCCATGCTTTTCCCTGGCTAAGATCGAAATTGAGCTGGTGTTGACCACCACGGTTTCTCTATAAAATCCGCAGTCCACCAGTACGATATCACCGGGATTTGCAGCATCAACACCTTGCTGGATGGTAGGCTGATCTTGCGGTACCCGAATAATTGCCATTAAAATCACTCCTTTGTTAAAATTTGAAAATCCGTGATTTATATAGCATATGATTTTCAGGAACTATTGGTGAAACCTTCCAGACTTACCATGTGGAAATTGGCTGCTGCTCTGGCATAATTTCACCTGATATTGAGTACATTATGTACATAATGTACAATGGGGGTGAGGCAGGTGAGTTTTATGCAGACAATGCAGGCAACGGATATCAGAAAAAACTTTTCCGCTGCAATTGATAAAGCGATAAGAGAAAAACCGATAGCATTTAAAAGAAACCGGGATAATTTGCTGCTGCTTTCCAATGCGCAGGTCCTGGGTTTACTGAAGGGATACAGCTTTAAGCCGGTTTATATTGCGGAAGAGGATGGCTCGGTCACTGCGACCTTGGAAGGATTTGATCTGGTTATCAATGCTGTGGACCGTGAAAAGGCAATAACAAGTCTGGCTGAGGAGCTGCTGGAATACGCTCAGGAATATTACGATCACTTTCAACTTTATTTCAGTTCAAATAACCGGCAACAGCATTATCCTTACATTTTGAGAGTGCTATTGGCAGAAGATCTGGATGAAATAAAGGAATTAATCGATGCCTAGCTGGAGAGATCTGAAGAGATTATGTGAAAGTGACGGATGGGAACTCTATAAAGCCACCGACCATTGGTTTTATCGAAAAGCCATGCCTGACGGTACATTGAAACGTACCAAGGTGTCTATGGGTACAGGTGAGATCAGAGGGAATCTCTGGAAAGAAATCCTTAGAAAGCAGCTGCAGGTTTCTGAAGAATACTTCTGGGAAAAAATATGACATCCGAAAGTTGCCGTGGTGACAACCAAATAAACTTAAAGGGGATGTATCATGAGTCTTGCCCAATCAGAAATATTTGAGCGCTTCTATCAAAACGCCGATGCAGAAAAGGCCAAACCTATGGCGGCCTATATGAAAAACATCTGCCCGTTTCTGGGGATACAAAAGCCCAAGCGGGAGGCTTTGTCCCGGGAATTTTTAAAACAAAGCAAAAAGGCAGAGACGATTGAATGGGCTTTTGTTGACAAATGCTGGGGGCTGGAAAGGGAATTTCAGTATCTGGCCCTGGATTATTTAAAGGCCGTGGCAGATTTATTGACGGCAGATGACGTGCCCCGGCTGAAGAAGCTGGCTGAAACCAAATCATGGTGGGATACCATTGATAATTTGGACCGGATCATCGGCGGCATTGCCTTAAAGGACCCGGCGGTGAATGAGGTTTTGCTGGAATGGAGTACCGATGATAACTTCTGGCTGCGGCGCATTGCCATCGATCACCAGCTGCAGCGCAAAGAGCGGACCAACACTGATCTGCTGGAAAAGATCCTGGTCAACAATCTGGGTCAGAAGGAGTTCTTCATCAATAAGGCCATCGGCTGGAGCCTGCGGGATTACAGCAAAACCGATCCGGATTGGGTCCGATCTTTTTTAGCCAAATATAAAAATCAGATGGCCTCCCTTTCAGTAAGGGAAGCCAGTAAGTATGTCTGATTAGGGGGTTATACAGTCTGCTCATCAATAGGAACGAATCAGCTTGCCAAATTCCTCTTCGCTTTTGGCAAAATCACGCACATCTTTCCCGCAATTATGATTCGCCCATCCACGAGTGTACTGCATAGAATATGGAGCTAACCCGTCATCCAGGTTGAAATTGATATATTCTACATTTCCGATCAGAGCAAACATAATCATAGCGTTATCCTGGAACTGCTGCTGATTTGCTTCGCCACTGTAAAAATTTCTGGTTTTGGTATCTGTTTTTAGATTGACAGTTATTGCATAAGGCTCACTATCAGTAAAAAGTTCAAAGGAATCATAAGCTATATTTTCAGGAAACGTTAATAATGAGATGATCCCTCCAACCTTGGAGTTGTCGCCTACATATTCGGTTTTATATTTCAAAAAATTCGCTGCAAGACTACTGTCATCTGTTTTCTGTACAACAGGGTTGGTAAACAGACCAATACCAACAACGATGGCTATCACTGATGCAACAGCAATCAACCAAAAAGTCGGCTTTTTATAATTTAAAACATTCATGATCCGTGCCTTTACATGACTTTCACCGAAGGCCAGAGGATTGGCTGCAAAAAGTCCGGCTTTCTTTACTGAAAGTGCCAGCAGTGAACGGGAATAGCCGCCCTTGGCATCATGACTCATCTTGTGCAGTACGCTTTCATCACAAGACATTTCCATGTCCCGGCTCATAAGTGCAAAGGAAAGCCACATTACTGGATTGAACCAGTGGAGGATGAGTGCAAAAAAGGCAATGGGTTTAATGAGATAGTCCTTTCTGCGGATGTGGGTACGTTCGTGCTCCAATATATAGGAGAGGTCATCTTTTTTGACACCAACAGGCACATAGATTTTCGGTTGGATAAAACCGCAGACAAACGCAGTGCTGATCTGATCCGATTCGTAAATACTGTCTTTAACCAGGGTAGCGGTTTGAAGCTTTCTGTTTATTTTTATATATGAGAACACACTGCAGGAAAGCAGAACAACAATGCCTGCAATCCAGATAAGGCTTATAACATCCATCCATATCTGCATAGGGTTGGCACTTGCGATCGGTGCAGCCTGGGGCAAATATGCATTGACTGCACTGTCCAGGCTGCCAATGCCGGATTGAACAGCGGGCTCTTGCATGAAACCGATATTATCAGGCACATATTCCAGCACACCAGCAGTATTATGTGGATCAATATTCAACAATCCCAAAAAGCTAACAGCGGAGGTGAAAGATACAGGGCAAATAAGACGAAACAGAACCACAGCCCATAAGGCATAAGAGATTCTTTTCGGGGCTTTCCTTAAAAGCAGACGAATAAGAATAACGCAGACAGCCGCAAAGGATGCGGTAATGCTCATGTTCAGGATGGAGGTAAACATTCCGGTCAAGGTACTCATTTTACCGCCTCCTCAATAATCTTTTTAAGCTCCTCGGCCTCCTGCTCAGTGATCTTCCGCTCACCAAGAAACGCAGTCAGGAATTTGGGGAGAGAACCATCAAAGGACTTTTCCACCACTGCATTGCTCTCGTACTTCTGCACTTCCTCCCGTTTGACAAGTGCGGTCACAACCGCATCTTTATTCTTTAGGATACCACGCTCAGAAAGTTTCTTTAATACTGTGTAGGTGGTGGATTTCTTCCAGCCCAGTTTATCTGCGCAAAGCTTTACGAGTTCAGTGGAATTGATGGGTTCATTGTCCCAGACAATACTGGCAAATTTATACTCTGCATCAAAGAGTTTATATTTTTCCATGTGTTCAGCTCCTTTGGTCTATTGCGGGCGACCTCTTATTTAGTTTATTGCAATAGACCTCGCATGTCAATAGCCGTATTGAACTTACTTTCCTGCTTACTTAGTGTCGTTAAATATAAATGATGTATCTTACTCCTTTTTACGACTCAAATTCCAAACACCCTTAAGCAAAAGGAAGCAAAAAGAACCGTCTCTTTCCAGCCTAAGGTACATATTGTTCCAATATCTCTACTACGATACCATCTTTAATGGTCAGATAGTATGGTGCCTGGTATTCGGCCATGCGCCCTGTAAGCCCATTTACATCTGTTTCAGTATGATTCGCCAAATCATTCCAATTGACTAAATATACCTTCACATTTTCTGCTGTCTTTAAACTATTGGTCTGGTCGTTTTCATTATAAATATAAAAGCCATTGGGGAAATCCAGATCCGCATCTAATCCTAACTCACTGACTCTCTCGGTATCTGTTTGCATTACCCATTCTATCTCATCAAAGGTCAACATCCCGGTTTTCTCGTCATAAGCCTCGATAAAGCTTAACAGCTTTTCTGAGTCAGTCAACATTTTGGTTCCGCCTTCAATAATCCCATAGCCGCTGGATTGCAGCATTTGGGTGATGAACCATCCTTCCGAGCCGTTAACGAGCAGCTTCTCCACCACCATTTTTTCGGTTGCTATGGCATGGGTCTGGCCGGAAAAGATTTCCGGGAAGGTAATTGTATACTCGATTTTGGTATCGCTGAGCTCATTCCTGCTTTCGATGGTGATAGGACCCACCTGAGGGCTGGAACAGCCGGTGACCCAGTAAGATTGACGGACATATGCACTTTTATCTGCTTCCTGACGCAGTTTGGGTGACAAAGCTGCATACTGCAAAGCTCCATTTCGGGTTTGCATACCCCGGCCCCACAATTTAACCGCTTCATCAGCACTGTCAGGAATAAGGGCGTTTTCTATCCGTTCAATTTCAGATTTGATTTGCTCCAGGTCAGAAGTGTGAATAGACAGCATTTTGCTTGCTTCATTATAACTGACCCGGGCATTGAACAAGTATTCCAGCCAATCCATAGGCAGGTAATAATGCCCCTGGTGGTTTTCAATGCTGTTGACCACTGAACTGTGTTGATAGACCCCGTCAATGCTGATAATATTGACGGTTATATGATCCCTGGGAGCAGGCAGGGTCAGGCCTTCTCTTTCCGGATCAAACTGATTTAGGTTCAATACCCAGTGGCGGTCGGACACCAGATCTGGTATTTGCATGTCTTTAACCTTTTCCGGCAAAGGCCAGATTTTATCGTTATGTACATCGAAAGGAGGCTGCAGTGCCCCGGCATAAGAGCGGAATTTTTCTATATTATAGAAATCCTGCGGGGTGGTAATCGTTACTGTACTCGATGCGGCATCCCATTCTACCGAAGTGGCTCCCAGGACATCTGCTGACCAGCGCAAGGGTACCATGACCTGGCCATTGATTATACTCATATAAGGGGGAGCTTCCACTATGGAGCCGTTTAATTGCACCTGCAATTGAGGAGCTTTCAATTTCTCCAGCATATTAGCTGCTTTGTCCAAAGAATCTAATAGGCTATCTAATTCAGCTTTCTGCTGCAGGCTTTCTTCTGGAGTCAACCAGACCCCTTCATTCCTTAATTTTTCACGAACATCATTCTCACCTGCGGCAGCAGCGGCAAAACCGCTGGTACTTACAGCAAAAAGCATAAACACCAACATCAGACCGGATATTAAGCGTCTTTTCATTATAATGATCATTCCTTTCTCCGTATCTTTTCAAAAATATCATGCAGCATTCCTCCAGGCTTACTCTCCTGCTTCCATAGTCCTAATATAATATGTTTCGATAATATTCGGGCAGACAGGGTCGTCTGCCCCTACCTCGACGCGTTATATTTTATATTAAAAGTCAGAAAGAGCCGTCTGACCATACAATTTTATGCGGGCAGACAGGGTCGTCTGCCCCTACCTCGACGCGAATATTTTGTATCGTTTAACAAACAGGGACGTACATCGGGAAATATTTCATATTATCGTAGGGGTGGACGACTCTGTCCACCCGGTTAAAAGCGCGAAATAATTCATGTTATCGTAGGGGTGGACGACCCTGTCCACCCCGTTCAGATATGCCGCATCTTCCTTATAATACGCATCAAACATAATACTTGTCTTCAGCCCAGGTCATTGGATTATTATCAATGTATTTACAAATTTCCTGATATTCTTGTTCACTACGAATTATATGTTCATAATAATTACGCTGCCATATTGTTTTCAGGTCATATTTAAAGCACATTCTTGTTGTAACAGATTTAAAGCCCTGAATTATCTTGGGTAGGGGTGGACGACCCTGTCCACCCTCAGCAATCACAATAATTCCATGGATATGGTTTGGCATTAAGCAAAAGGCGTCTGTTTTTACATTGTCATAGATATCATTAATTCTATTCCAGCATTCAGACACTATAGTACCAAATTTATTTGCTTTCATTACTGCATGTGGGCAGACAGGGTCGTCTGCCCCTACAATTTCGCCCAGTATTGTCATTTTGTCTTTTGTACAAATGGTAATAAAGTAGTATCCGGCCTGTGAATAATCATATTTTTTTAATCTAATATTTTTTCTTTGCGGTAATTTTCCCATTTAAATATCAACCCTTTATTATTCAGGCAATAACGGGCAGACAGGGTCGTCTGCCCCTACAATTTCGCCCAGTATTGTCATTTTGTCTTTTGTACAAATGGTAATAAAGTAGTATCCAGCCTGTGAATAATCATATTTTTTTAATCTAATATTTTTTCTTTGCGGTAATTTTCCCATTTAAATATCAACCCTTTATTATTCAGGCAATAACGGGCAGACAGGGTCGTCTGCCCCTACCTCAACGCGTTATATTTTATATTA
>Ga0209613_1000629_pt1 | contig 38378 bp, 39 predicted proteins | sample BioC13SIPDNA_2_FD_185747 | JGI IMG/M metagenome (GOLD analysis project Ga0209613, IMG submission 185747) | Anaerobic biogas reactor microbial communites from Washington, USA - Biogas_R2_A C13 SIP DNA (SPAdes) (version 2) | ecosystem: Engineered > Bioreactor > Anaerobic > Unclassified | place...
CAAGATAATCTTCCAGGATATCTATAGGTATCATGGCCCTGTGTCCTCCCTTTTCCAACTACTATGTAGGATACAGGGCCTATAGTCCTTCTTATTATCAAATTACAGAAAATTCGGTACGCTGCCGATATCCTCCGTCGTTCAGGCTTTTATTAATCCGTAACAGGATATTTTCAATGCTTGTTTTTACCATGTAAAAGGAGTTGGATACAAATACCAGATCGTAACCAGTACCGATATCGTCCTTCCTGAAATCACAGGGCATAGACTTGATCCTGCTATCGCCATACTCTTTCAGGCGGGCTTCTGTTGAGCTCTCGACGATTGAAGGCAGGTCGGCGACGACTATTGAGGATATTCCTTGAAAGGTTTCGGCCAAGGCCATAGAATAGGTTCCTGGACCGCCACCAAGATCGAGTACGCTCCGTATCCTGGACCCGTCTAAATGGGTGGAAAGCATTCTCATAGTACGTTGAACGCCTCCCATAAATGGGGCCTCAAACAATGCCTTCCAGCCGGTTTCCTCATATGTCCACATCTCATGGGAGTGATCGAGTTCCTCTTTGAGCATTTTTACCATATCAATGCCAGGAGATGCTTCCATTAAGCTATGCTTAATGAGATTGATGGCCTGAAATTTTGAATCATTAGAGAAAAACGTCTTTGATGTATCAGACAACGAGAATTTATCATCATCCTTATCGAGAAATTTTAATGCTGAAAGCAGATCGCACAATTTCTCCAGCTTCCAGGTGTTGATACCTATCTCCTCGGAGAGTTGTGCCGCGGTCTTGGGCATTGTCAGATATTCGAACAACTTGATTTCAAGTGCAACTGAAAGCATGTGTGCATGTCTCGCACAGGTGATCATGTCATCTATCACTCGATAATCAAATGGGGGCAATTCGTTAACTTGTTTCTCGATTTGCAATTGAGATCACCAATCCATACCTATACCACGTAAACGATTAATATAAATCAATATCTATAATAATATTTAATTTTGCATAATTTGTACGCTCGTTGCACATCAGGCCATCAGATTTTAGCTTGGTTGGGCCCACTATTGGTAAGACGAATTCTCAATATAAGAAGCATTATTTATAACTTTCGTTTAGATCCTCATGTTAAAAATGGGAAGATTCAAGTAGAATATAGAAGTCCTCTATCTATATGAAAGGCGCTACGCTTGATGGACGCTATAAAGTGCCAGGAGGTGGCCGGGAGATATACCTCCGTATTACTGGAAAAAAGCAGGCCCTAATAGGTGCCGCATGCGTTGTAATTGTTGTTTTCTTTTTCCTTGATCTCATGACAGGACCGTCGTGGCTTACAGTGAGTGAGGTTATTACTGCTCTGCTCTTTCATGAAACAGTATCTTCTGCAAATGAGGTGATAGTATGGGATGTCCGGCTTCCTGTGGCTCTCATGGCCTTGATCGTTGGAGCATCGCTGGGGATCGCTGGAGCGGAGATGCAGGCCATCCTGGATAATCCTCTCGCCGATCCTTACACGCTCGGCATATCTTCCGCAGCGGGATTAGGGGCCAGCCTGGCCATAGTGCTAGGAGTCGGGGTAACGGAGGCAGGCGTTTTCCTAGTTCCACTTAACGCCTTCGTGTTCTCCTTTTTCTCCAGTATTTTCATATATTACGTAGCCAAGACCCGATCATCAGATAAAGGGACAATTGTCCTGACGGGAATCGCCCTTCTTTTCCTCTTTCAGTCTTCAATAGCACTGCTTCAGTATATGGCTTCCAATCAGCAGATGGCAGCGATACTCTTCTGGATGTTTGGAAGCCTCTCAAAGGCCACTTTGGCTAATGCTGGTATCTGCGCAGCGATAATGGTCGCCCTCTTCGCAATCTTCGCTTCAGATGCATGGAAGCTGACCGCGCTCAAGCTTGGTGATAACAAGGCGAAGAGCCTAGGCATTGACGTCGAGGGTCTCAGGCGAAAGTCGCTAATCTGCGTTTCTTTGATCACTGCCACTGCGGTGAGCTTTGTTGGCACCATCGGTTTCATTGGCCTTGTAGGCCCCCACATTGCAAGACTGCTGGTGGGTGACGACCAGAGATTCTACCTTCCGTTATCGGCCCTTATGGGGGCTATGCTCCTGTCGATCGCATCCACATTGAGCAAAATCATAATGCCTGGAAGCATATTCCCAATTGGAATTGTAACCTCATTCATAGGCGTGCCTTTCTTTCTCTCGCTAATACTCAAGCGTAAAAAGGGAGGCCTAAGATGAAGCTGGATATTATAGATCTCAATCTCTCTTACGGCTCCACAAAGGTGCTTAATGGCCTGAATATGCAGGCGAAGCCAGAGATCACAGCCCTGATAGGGCCAAACGCTACAGGCAAATCGACGCTTTTAAAGTGCGTGGCTGGCATACTGAAGCCAACGGGACATATTCTGCTGGATGGAGAGGAAATCTTGGACAAGAGGAACAAGGAGTTGAGAGAGATGATAAGCTATCTTCCTCAGGAGATTCCCGATCTCACCACATTAACAGTCATGGAGGTGGTGCTGCTTGGGAGGGTGAATTCCCTATCCTGGAAGGTCTCTGAGGAGGAGATCGATCAGGCCTATGGTGTTTTGGAGGATTTAGGGCTGGATGACCTGGCCCCACGCCCCATGACAGAGCTTTCTGGAGGGCAACAGCAAATGATTTATGTAGCCCAATCTCTTGTGAGGAATCCCTCTTTGCTCCTCATGGATGAACCGACAAATAACCTGGATATGCAAAAACAATTGGAGATGTTTGAGCTTATCAAGGGAGTAACGGCGGAGAAAGAGATTACTACGCTGATGGTACTACATGACATAAACCTAGCGTCGAGATATGCAGATCAGATAGTTGTCCTTCGTGATGGAAAGGTCTTTTGTTCAGGTCCTGCAGAGGAGGTCATCAATGAGGACATCATTCAAGAAGTTTATGGTGTCAAGTCGACAGTTCACTTCCACCAAGATGGATTTCCCCAGATTGTTCCTCTGTGTTCTGTGCGTTGTTTACCCTGGCAAAAGAGGAAAGATCAAGGATTAGCGCATCAGGGGTCTGTGGATTTTGGACAACAGAATTAAATAAGAAACTCCGAATCCTGCGTCACTTATCTGCAATTTTTAGCTGAATCATCTCTCAAAATACCTGAAATTGCAGACCTTTGCGCCTCCGCCGCCATCCCCGCCGCCACGCCGATCGGGCGCATCACCTCCACCCTCCCGAAACCCACGACGTCCATCTCCCGGCCGACCGACCCCGGTGCGCCCCCGACCCGCGGGCGGCGTGCTCAGCCACGAAATGACCCCTCCGATCATGGCAAAAAACCTCGGCTTCGTCAAATAACCAAGTATTTAAAATCTCGATGCAAAATAGTCGAGAGATGAAGGCAAAGTTCAACGTCCTTGTCGAGAAGGACGAAGACGGGTACTACGTCGCCACCGTCCCATCCCTCCCCGGATGCCATACCCAGGCGAAGAGCCTGGACGATCTCATCGAACGGGCGAAAGAGGCTATAGAGCTCTACCTTGAGGTGGAGAAAGAGATCGTTCCTGGGGAGTTTGTGGGGGTCCAGGTTGTCGAAGCTGATACCGGTTAAGGCGGAGAAGGTCGTAAAGGCCCTGAGCAAACTGGGCTTTGAGATCGCAAGACAGAAGGGAAGCCATCTGGTGATGAAACATCCAGATGGCAGAATAACGGTGATACCGATTCACAGCGGCGAAGATCTGGGCAGGGGCATACTGAGGCAGATAGCCCACGATGCCAAGATCGGAACAGATGAGTTCTTAAACGTTCTTGATCAGGTTTAGCCCAACAACACTGACGAATCGAGTTCTTCCGCTTTTTATTGCACTATTCAAGTCGAAGGCATTTTGATTACGATTGTCGGGGCTTCTGATCAGACGGAAGGGCGTCGTCGTTGAACTCAGAAGGGATATCTCGGTCCCGCCCCATGCCCGAGACGAATATCGGGGTCCACGCCGCCCATCCCCGCCGCCGCGCCGGTCGCGCGCATCATCTCGGCCATCCCGAAACCCACGCCGAGCGTCTCCCGATCGATCCTCGGGCTCCCCCGACCGCCGGGCGGCGGGAGGAAGGCCGAAAGGCCCGCGACGGCGTATCCGACACGCCCATCAGGGGGCATCTGACCCTTATCGACGACAACAAGACGAGCCCCCCGTTCTCCTCCTTGAGAACGGAGGCCCCGTCCTCTCTCGCGATCTCCTCCTGCTCCGCCGTCCTCATGGAGTGCCGGTGGAAGTAGAGCGAGAAGCCGCCGCTACATCCACCTCCTGGTTTCCCGAGCCCCGAGAATCAGCTCCGATCAAGTAGCCTCCGCATCGCTTCGGAGATGCCCCACACCTCTATCAGCCCTTCATCTCTTATCCGATTGAAGTGGGAGTCGTTTGTTATCAGAATCGCCTTCCCGTGAAGGCAGGTTGCGGCATGAACGATATCTGCGCCCTCATCAGGAGGGAAGAATGGTTTGCACTTCAAAACGTCTTCAATAGATTGCTCGATTACGACCACTTTCTTCCGGAGAATTTCAAGGAATTGATCTGCCTCGAAATTTCTGGCATATCTGGCATACTCCGATATCAGGATATCATCTGCCACCAGCTCTATCGGCCCATCGAGGAGCGCTAGCAAAAGCTCGGTGCTCCTCGTCCTTCTGCCCTTGACCGCTGCTATGAAAAGGTTGGTGTCAATTAAGAACCTTATACTTCTGCTTGGCAAGCTTATTTGCCTCTTCCTCGATCTCTGCTTCGAGCTTGTCCAGATCCACAGTCTTGGCCTTCTCGATCATCTCCTCCATTAGCGACCTCAAATCCACCTTTTTCAATATGACCGAATCAGGCGCCAACTCCTCCACAGCAAACTCGTCGCCCGGATTAATGTCGAGCTTCCGCCGCAGCTCATTGGGAAGAACCACCCTCCCTTTGTCGTCGACTCTGGTGAACGGCATGTAGTATCTATCCCACTTATGGGACTAATAGTCCTTAAGCGTTTTGTCACTCTGAGACGAATGACGGGAGGAGATGAGCATTGAATGAGCATTGATCGTGGGGATCCATCTCATAGAGTATCATTGCGGAAATCCTTTGATGAAGATCCCTGGTCGGAGAATTGGCTTCGCTCTCTCTTCCGACCTCTCCTGAGTCGAGGAGTAGCTGGGGCTGATCCCCCTGGAGACTGCCGCCCATCCCCGCCGCCGCACCTCTCCGCGCAGCAGATCTACCCATGTCAGAAGTAGCGGTAGCTTTTAGATTGCGGCTTTGTCGGAGCTTAACCCCGCCGACCAGCAATGCGTCCTATCGCCGACCCCGCCCCCGACCCTGACAAAGTTTAAGGACGATCCCTTCCTATCCCCCAGCGACTATGAATAAGATAATGTATTCCAGCACCAACGGCCACCCCGAGCTCCTCGACTTCAAGGAGGCGCTCCTCCGGGGCCAGGCCCCCGACAAGGGGCTCTACGTCCCCCTGGAGATCCCGCAGATCCCGAAGGAGGAGCTCGCCCGCTTCCCAGGGATGGAGTACCCCGAGATCGCCCTCTCCGTGATGCGCCCCTACCTGGGAGACCTCATCCCCAAAGACGACCTCGTCGCGATCCTGCGGGACGCCTACGACTTTCCCGTGCCCATCGAGAAGGTCTACGACGAGAAGTACGTCCTTCGGCTGGATAAGGGCCCCACCTTCTCCTTCAAGGACTTCGCCGCCCGGCTGATGGGCCGATTGATGCAGTACTTCCTCAAGCAGGAGGGGAGGTCGATGGTGATCCTGACCGCCACCTCCGGGGACACCGGAAGCGCCGTAGCCCACGCCTTCTACGGCCTGGATAACATCAAAGTCGTCGTCCTCTTCCCGGAGAAGGAGGTTACCGGACGGCAGCGAAAGCAGATGACGACCCTGGGGAGGAATGTCACCGTCTTCGCCGTCGACGGCAAGTTCGACGACTGCCAGGCTATGGTGAAGCAGGCCTTCGTCGACCCCGACTTCGCTGGCCTCAATCTGTCGTCCGCGAACTCCATCAACATCGGCCGGCTGATTCCGCAATCGATCTACTACTTCTACGCCTGGTCGAGGGTGGCAGCCCCCGACCGGGAGGTAGTCTTCTCCGTCCCTTGCGGCAACTTCGGAAACGTCATGGCGGGGCTCCTCGCCATGAGGATGGGCCTGCCAGTCCACAAATTCGTGGTAGCGACCAACGAGAACGACGAGTTCCCGCGGTTCATGGAGACCGGCGACTACCGGCCGATAAGCCCCTCGGTCAAGTGCATCTCCAACGCCATGAACGTCGGCCATCCGAGTAACCTGGCCCGGGTCTTCTGGCTCTACGGCGGCTCGATGGACGAGGCCGGCCGGGTCGTCCGGGCCCCCGAGATCGAGGCGATGAGGCGGGATATATTCGCCATATCCGTCACCGACGCCGAGACGCGGGAGACGATCTCCGAGGCTTACAACAGGTTTGACGCCCTCCTAGAGCCCCACGGCGCCGTCGGCTGGGCGGGGCTCGCCCGTTACCTGAAGGAGGTAGAGGACTGGAGCCCCTCCGTCTCCCTCGAGACCGCCGACCCCGCCAAGTTCCCCGAGGAGGTGGTCCGGGCCGTCGGCCTCGAGCCGCCGGTCCCCGCCGGTTTGTCCCGCCTCGACGGCATGGGGGAGAGGTTCGACCTCATCGCCGGGGAGTACGGGTTCTTCAAGGAGAAGCTCTCGGAGCTCTTCCGGGGATAGGGAGGTGAGAGGATGGATGACGGGCCAGAGATCATCTTCGACGACATAGGAAGCTACCCCCTCCCGGCGGGGATGAGCCGGGAGAAGCTTCCGGAGGGCGATTCTTACCTGGGACTGGTGAAGGACGCCATGGTTCAGAAGATCGAGGCTGGTGTGGAGAGGCCCACCTACCCCCAGTTCCGGGACATGATCCGGATGTTCATGGACCCGATCGAAGACCCCAAGAGGTCGGAGAGCCCCTACCTCGTCCGGGCGGGGGAGGCCCGGATCCTGGAGCTGGAGGCCCTGGAGGCCCTGGGGCGGAGGAGGGGGGGGGTTGGTGAGCAGCTATCCGCTCGGGTATGCGTCACAGGCCCCGTCGAACTCTACATCTCCCGGTTTGGTGCCACTGACTACCGCGACATCCTCGATAACCTCGCAAAAAGCGTCGGAAGGTTTGTCGAGATGGCGAAGAAGAGCCGCCACTTCGAGGTCGCCGTCGTCTCCATCGACGAGCCGAGCCTCGGGATCAGTCCAAACGTCGTCTTCGACTATGACGATATAAAAAAAGCCCTGGAGATCGCCGCCCGCCCCTGTGGGGGAACCGATTGCGAAGTCCACCTTCACTCCCCCCTGATGGCGGAGCTCTGCGCTGGCGTCCCCGGGATCAACGTCATCGGGGTCGAGTCGGCAGCAAACCCCGACTACCTGAGGCTCGTCGATCGGAAGGTATTGGAGGAGAACGGAGCCTTCCTCCGGGTCGGGATCGCGAGGACCGACATCGACGGAATGGTGGCGAGGCTGAACGACCGGCTCGAGACGAACCTCTGGCTCGACCCCGAAAGGCTGAAGCGGGAGGTCTTCTCCGCCGAGTCTGCTGACCTCATGGAGAAGAGGCTCGCTGCGGCCTTTCAGCTCTTCGGAGATCGGGTGAGGTACGCGGGGCCGGACTGCGGCCTCGGCCCATGGCCAAGCCAGACGATGGCGAAAGATTGCCTCGCCCGCTGCGCGAGGGCGATCTCCTCCTTCAATTCCAGGCCCAGGCCGGAGGGGTAGCCGGAAGGGATGGGCTCAGGCCATGATCCCTCGGGGGCCGGCCCTTAAAGATCGAAAGACCGCCATCTCTTTTTTCTCCGGCTGAAGGAACCTTCATCGGCCCCGAGGACTTGCGATATAATCTCTCCAGCTGGCGGGCGAACGTGGATATTATCTAAAATACGTCCTTCCTTCGATGGGGAGAGGATCTCGGGATAAATCATAACCACTATGTATAAATATTTTAAGATCATTCTATGCACCATGAGATTGAGGGTAGTGAGTTCTAAAGAGGAGATCCCGGAGCTTAACCCCAACGAGCAGATGATCCACCTCGCCTTCAGGCCGTCGAATATGGACGTGATGACCCTCATCCAGAGGTGCCCCAGGATCCGGACCGTCCAGACCCCCCCATCCTACTACAGGACGATGTCCAAGGCGGCCCGGCAGTTCCTGGAGATCCAGGGGGTGGAGCTTTTGAGGGGGGACGTCTGGGGTCACCGAAAGGATATCGACGAGTACTACGAGATCGACGAGGGCGTCATAGAGAGATTATCCAAACTGATCTCGGAGGGGCGCAAAATAGATGAAGCTGTAACTTTGATAAAAAGAGAGACGAAGCTTTCAGAAGATTTGATCAAGTACATCCTCAAGACCAGCGTCATCCTTTGAGGGGCCCTCAGAATGGGCGATCTTCGATGGCTGAGGCCTAGCCTCTGCGTTCGTCGGCTTCCACAGTTCGCACCATCACGATTTTATCTCAGAAGAGGCGACTCGGAGCCGAGGATGAAACATCAAAGGGGCCCGGTTCTCGATATCCCTACATCGCGAATCTCGGCCTGGGGTGATGATCATGACAAAGGTTGTGCTCAACTTCAAGACCTACGCGGAGGCTACGGGGGCAGAGGCCCTGAAGCTCTCCCGGATTTGTGAGGAGGCGAGAGATCAGTACGACGTCGAGATCGCCGTAGCGGTCCAGGCCCCGGATATCCGGCTGATCTCGGAGGACGTCTCGATACCCGTCTACGCCCAGCACGTCGACGGGGTCGGGTTCGGTGGATACACCGGCTCCATCACTGCCGCTGCCGTCAAGGCCGCAGGGGCCGTCGGGACCCTCATAAACCATTCGGAGAGGAGGCTTAGACTAGCCGAGATCGAGGCGTCCCTTTCGGCCTGTCGGGCGGCGGGGATCGCCACCATAGTCTGCACCAACAACGTAGCCACCACCCGGGCTGCCGCCGCCCTCAAGCCCGACTACGTGGCGGTGGAGCCCCCCGAGCTGATCGGAAGTGGCATCCCCGTCTCCAAGGCCGACCCCGGCGTTGTAACGGGTTCCGTCGAGGCGGTGAAGGGGATCGAGCCCTCCGTCGGGGTTTTGTGCGGCGCCGGGATCAGCAGGGGCGAGGACCTCCGGGCGGCCCTCGATCTCGGGTCGGAGGGGGTCCTCCTCGCCTCGGGGATCGTCAAGGCGAAGGATCAGAGGGCCGCCCTGGAGGAACTCCTCTCCGGGATCCGGAGGTGACCCCATGATTTGTGTCAGGGTCCGGGTATCCGGGAGGGTCCAGGGCGTCGGGTACAGGAGCTTCACCAGGAGCCAGGCCGCGGAGCTGGGGGTGAAGGGCTGGGTCAAGAACCTTCCTGGGGGCGGCGTAGAGGCCCTTCTCCAGGGGGAGAGGAAGAAGGTGGGGGAGCTGTTGAGCCTGATGAAGGAGGGGCCGGCTGGCGCCCTCGTCTCCGGCATGGATATATCCGAGGTCCGGTGCCAGGAGATCGAGGAGTTCAAGGTGGTCCGCTGAGGAGGGATGGACCAATGCTTACGGTCAACAGATACAAATGCGGTTACTGCGGGGCCTGCGTCGGGGTCTGTCCCGTCGCCGCCCTGGAGCTGGTGGAGACCTGGATCGAGGTGGGCGACGGCTGCACGGGCTGCGGCCGGTGTGCCAAGATCTGCCCCCTGGGGGCCCTGGAGCTGGTGAAGGAGGCGAAGACGTGAACTGCGACCTGGTGGTGGTGGGGGCGGGTCCCGCCGGCTCGATGACGGCGAAGGCCGCGGCCGAAGCTGGCCTCGAGGTGGTACTGCTGGAGAAGAGGCAGGAGATCGGCGACCCCGTCCGGTGCGCCGAAGGGGTGAGCAAGGCAGCCCTCAAGAAGCTCGTCGACCCGGACCCCACTTGGATCTCCGCCGAGGTGAAGGGGGCGAGGATCCGGGGGCCCGACGGGACGGAGATCGTCATCTCCGAGGACAGGGCGGGGGCAGAGGTCGGCTACGTCCTGGAGAGGAAGGTCTTCGACCGGGCCCTGGCGCAAGAAGCGGCGGAGGCGGGGGCGAAGGTGATGGTGAAGACGAGGGCCCTGGGCCTTCTGATGGAAAATGGCGTCCCTTCGGGGGTCTCCGCCCAGTTCATCGGCGAGAGCCTCAGGGTGGAGGCGCCCCTCGTCGTCGGCGCCGACGGCGTCGAGTCGAAGGTCGGCCGCTGGGGAGGAATCGATACCGCCCTCAAGGCCAAGGACATCGAGACCTGCGCCCAGTTCCTCGTCCAGGATGATAAAATCGACGACGATTACTGCGAATTTTTCCTCGGAAACGAGATCGCCCCCGGCGGGTACGTCTGGTCCTTCCCCAAGGGGGAGGGGCTTGCCAACGTCGGTATCGGGGTTCTGGGGTCGAAGGCCGACTCGGGGACGCCGATCCGGCTCCTCCGGGACTTCATGAAGAATAACCTCCCTGAGGGGAAGGTCCTGGAGATGGTCGTCGGCGGGGTTCCCGTCTCGGGGCCGATCGACCAGACCGTCGCCGACGGGGTGATCCTCGTCGGGGACGCCGCCCGCCAGTCCGACCCCATCACCGGCGGCGGGATCATAAACGCCATGAGGGCAGGGGCGATGGCGGGCGAGATCGCGGCGGAGCTGGTCCCTAAGGGCGAGGTGGATAAGAAAGCCCTCCAGATCTACGAGAATAGGTGGAGGGAGACGATCGGTAAGTCGATCACCAGGAACTTCGCCGTCAAGGAGTTCTTCGTCGGACTAACCGACGACGACCTCAACCGGCTGATCCACTCCCTCGACGGGATCGACGTCGCAGAATTGGACCTGAGGGGGCTGTTGAAGGTCCTGGTCCGGCAGAACCCGAAGCACCTCCTGAAGCTCCGCCACCTGATCGTCTAGCCGGCGGATCTCCCGGCCGCCGCCGTCTCCCCGCCCCTCCGACGGCTCAGCCGCCGGATAGGCCGGGGAGGCGGTCGAGGTCGAACTCGATCCTCACGCTATCGCGGTCGGCGCCGATGGAGACGACGGTGGCGTGGAAGACGTATCGGAGGGTCCGCCGACCTCCCGGCACCCTCACCCCGTGGTCGCGAGCGAGCCTCGATAGGGTGCAGGCCTGGAGGACCGGGCCGGACTGGAGGAAGAGGAGGCCCGGCAGGTTGAGGCTCTGGTGGGAAAGGGTCGGAAACTTCTCCTCCAGGATCGCCGCCAGCTCGGCCCGGGTGATCTCGACGGCCCGTCCCTCGCTCTCGATCCTGATCTGGTCAGCGTCGGCCTCGACGGCGTCGACGTGGGCCTTGAGGGTCGAGGAGATGTAGTTATTCCCCCGGCCCCTCTTCTCGGGCGGGAGGAGCTCTTCGAGCCTCGGGAGGAAGGGGCGGAGGAGGGGTCCGCTCCCGCCGAACAGTGCCCCCGGCAGGTTTTTCACCTCCGCCGAGAGGTCTCTTACGTCCTGCTTTGTCACTTCGACATGGACCATGGTTATTTTCGGGGGCTTTTAGGGCATGTAGTTGTCGGGCTGGTGGAAAGCAGCCACCAGGGACAAAGGCCGAACAGAACCGCCCAATAAAGAGAATCTTGGGAGGGATCCCCTCCTCGCCATCTTTATAACGCGAAAGGATAGCCGATGACTGAGGCGGAGGCGGGTAGAAGTTGCGAGAAGATCGATCCTGGGACGAAGAGTTGGCTTTATCGGAGACGGGGCCCAAGCCACAGAAATCTTTGGAACAATCGTCCAGAGACCCGCCATGACCGACCCCTCCTCCGCCCGAAGCCAGAGGTATCTCGGAGATAAGGGGCTCGTCGCCCTCATCACCTTCCTCAGCGCCTTCGTCCCCCTCTCGACCGACCTCTACCTTCCCGCCCTCCCCGGGATGGCCCTCTACTTCGGAGTCTCGGCGGACCTCGCGAACCTGACCCTAATTTTGTTCTTCGTCTTCTTCGGTGCGGGGACGCTCTTCTGGGGCCCCCTCAGCGACAGGTACGGCCGAAGGCCCGTCCTCCTCGCGGCCCTCTCGATATATACGGCGGCGAGCCTCGGCTGCGCCGCCTCCGGCGACATTCATCAGCTGATAGCCTTCCGGATCTTCCAGGCGGTCGGGGGGAGCGGCGCCTTCGCCGTCGCCACTGCCATGGTCAAGGACGTCTACGAGAGCAAGAGGAGGGAGCCGATCCTGGCGATGGTCCAGTCGATGGTTCTGATATCGCCGGTGGCGGCCCCCGTCCTCGGAGCGATCCTCCTCAAGTTCGTCTCCTGGAGGGGGGCATTCTGGGCCCTCGCCCTCATCGGCCTCATCGCCCTTTTGGGGAGCCTGGCGCTGGAGGAGACGATCGGCGAGCGGAGCGGGGGGCCCATCCTCGGGGCCCTCGGCCGGATCTTTGGGGTAGCGAAGAACCCCGGCTTCTCCTCCCTCCTCCTCCTCTTCTCCCTCCCGGGGATATCCTCGATGGCCTTCATAGCCGCGTCGTCCTACATCTACATAAACGGCTTTTGCCTCAGCCCCCAGGTCTACAGCTACTACTTCGCAGCAAACGCCGTCGGGATGATCTCCGGCCCCATGATCTACATGCGGATCTCCAGGAGACGCCGGAGGAGGTCGATCATCGCCGCCTCCTTCGGGGCGATCGCCGGAAGCGGCCTCTTGATCACGATCTTTGGAGAGAGAGCCCCATGGCTATTGGCGGCGGCCCTCCTCCCGGCGACGATCTCTTCGAGCCTGGTCCGGACGCCAGCAACGAACCTGATGCTGGAGCAGCAGAGGGGGGATACGGGGTCGGCGGCTGCCCTCATGAGCTTCTTCGGGATCTTCGCCGGGAGCGTCGGGATGACGACGATCTCCCTGGACTGGCCCGATCCGATCCAGGTCCTGGGGATGATGAACCTCCTCGTCGGCCTCGCCTCAGGGGCGCTCTGGATCCTGATCTCAAAAAAACCGTATGTCGTAGCCGTTCCGGAGAGGTACGTCCCTCGCCGCCGCTGAACAGGGGTGGAGGAGCGGGCCCTGCCATCGGATGGATGATCTGAGGGAAAGAAGATCCCCACGGAGCGGCTGTTTTTTAAACCTTGAAGGGATAGATTGTAAGGGGGTTACTGAATATGAGATCAAATTGCGTCGTCGTCGCAGCTCTGGCCGCTCTTCTTCTAATTCTGGGATCGTCCACGGGGCTGAAGCAGGAGTCGGCGGGGTCCTCTCCGGATCCGGCCCTCGAATCGACCACCGGAGTCGGATCTACCTCGCCGGTCTCCGAGGCAGGTCCCGCCACCGTCGCCGGGATCTGGAGCCTGGTGCTGATAGACGGGGCCACCGGGAGGTCCTCGTCCGTGGAGGTAGATATCAGCCAGATCGATCGGGTGATATTCGGCCGAGGGGCCCCCGGCGGCGCCGGAGCCGCTCCAACCTTCCTTCCCGTCGAGACGGGTCCGAGGCCGACGAGGGACGATGGGATAAAGTCGATGGTCTGGTGGCTCCACCAAGACCCGGCACCTGCGGCCCAAGGAGCCTCATCTGCCCGATATCTGACGATCGGGGCCAGCGGGATCGTCATCGGCCAGCGGGTGAACCTCGATCTGATCTTCCTGGATCAGAACGCCCTTTACAGGCTGGATCTCACCGTCTTCGGAAGCTCGGTCTCCGGAGACTACCTCGCCTACGAAGGCGGGGGAGCGGTCGGGTCCGGGAGCTGCCTTGGGTCGATCAGGCCGGGGTACGCCCTCCCCCTCAGCTCTTCCCCCGAGGTCCTCAACCTCGGGAGGATGAGGTGAACGCGATCCGGTTAGAGGACCGGTTCGTCTGAAAACGGTACGGAAGTCCTTCTGCCGGAGGATCGGAGGGCTCTACTTCCCCGTCACCGGGACGTACTCGACGCCGGGCCTCCGCCTCGCGACCTCCATCCGGTAGAGCTTCATCAGGTCGTAGACCTCGGCGGGGACGTCGGTCTTGACGCACTCCCCCAGAAGCCTCCTCGCGTCCTCGGCGAGGAAGGGGTGGTCGTGGGTGTACTTCCCCGAGACGAACTCCTCGATGATCTGCGCTACCTTATCCCCGTCGCACCTGCCGTCCAGGATCGTCTTCACCAGGCCGTCCATCTGCCGGAGGGCCTTCTCTGCCTGGTCGGCGAGGACGATCGTCTTGTCGTCCACCTCGTCGATCTTCTTCCTCTCCAGGAGCCTCACCAGGGATGTGGCGGGGTAGGAGCCGGTCTGGTCTCCGAGCTGGGGGTCGACGGGGCCGAGGGCGGCGTGGGGGTCCATGATGATCTCGTCGACGGCGAGGGCGATGAGGGTCCCGCCGCTCATGGCGTAGTGGGGGATGATCACCGTCTTTCGAGCCGGGTGGGCCTTCAGAGCGAGGGCGATCTGGGTCGCGGCGAGGGCGAGCCCCCCGGGGGTGTGGAGGATGAGGTCGATGGGGACGTCCTTGGGGGTGGTCCTTATCGCCCTCAGGACCTGCTCGCTGTCGTCGATGTCGATGTACCTCGCCAGGGGTATCCCCAGGAAGCTCAGGACCTCCTGCCGGTGGATCAGGGTAACGACGACGGACTTCCTCCTCTTGCCCATCTTGACGAGGAGCCTCCTTCTGCTCTGCTCCAGGTATCTCCTCTGGAGCATGGGGACGAGGAAGAGGATGAGAAATAAGATGATCCACATGTTGCTGAGGAGGGATTCAGAGCCCATCTGGAGGAGGACTGGTTCGTACATCCGGTCAACAGGATCGACGGAATTCTATTTAACATTTGTTAAGGCTTCTCAAAGCCGATCCGGCGGGGGCGACGATGGGCCTATTCTCCAGCCTTTCAGCCCTTCCCACCTCCACCCCCTCCGACGAGGACGACGCCGGATAAGAAGGGTTATTCGTTTAAATGGCATAAAATAAGGGCTGATCTCAGAAGGATGGGATGGTGAAGATATGACCGACGAAGGAATGACGATCAGGGGAGGAGATGCTGCGCCGCGGTTCTGCCTTCCCGACCAGGATGAACGAGTGGTATGCCTCGAAGAGTTCTCGGGAAGGTGGGTTGTCCTCTACTTCTATCCGAAGGACCACACCTCCGGATGTACCCGGGAGGCCGTCGACTTTACCGAGAGCCTCAAGGAGTTCCGGGATCGTGGGGCGGAGGTCTTCGGAGTGAGCCCCGACTCGCCGAAGAGCCACAGGAGCTTCCGGGAGAAACACCGGCTCGAGGTGACCCTCCTCAGCGACCCCGACCACCGGGTCCTGGAGGCCTACGGCGCCTGGGGGAAGAAGAGGATGTACGGGAAGGAATACGATGGCGTTCTCCGGAGCACGGCGATCGTAGATCCTGATGGCAAGGTCGCTCGAATCTGGAGGAAGGTCCGGGTCAAGGGCCACGTCGAGGAGGTCCTGGAGGCCCTCAGATCCCTCTCCTCGGGGCGCTGAAGGGGCCGGTATGGGCGATGGGTCCAGGAAATGGGGGTTGAGGGGCGGGGAGAGAGGGGAGCTTTGGACCCAAAAGCCGGGGAAACGGCGGGGCGGATCAGAGGAGTCGGCAGAAATAAGGGAAAAAAATTTTGGGATGGAGGTCTGGCGACCCCCCTCCTTCAGATCTCCTCCTCATATACCCAGAACCGGACGCCATCGCTGACGGAGCAGTCGGGGTTCTCGACGTCCGTCGCGGTGACGAAGAAGACGTACATCCCGCTGTAAAAGCTCTCCAGCACCTTGAAGTCGCCGTAGAAGCCGTAGGCGTCTCCGGGGTATATGTCCGGCATGAAGGTCCCTATGACGTGGGTTTTGGGCGTCGGGTCGACGTAGCCGTAGGTGATGGCGAACCTTCTCTTCTCGTCCAGGTCGTTCCTCACCGAGACGTTGTAGAAGATGGAGTCGCCGTAGATGTAGACCTCCTGGCTCAAGGATGAGGTGACGTTGAGGCAGGGCTCGGGGCACTGGTCCCCACCGCAGGTCGCCTCGAAGATCTCGACGGCGCTCCAGCCGCAGACCCGGCCGTATACCGTGACCTCGATCGTCCCGCCATATCCGGAGCAGACCGGGTCGATGACGGCGTGGTAAGCTTTCAGGTCGGAGTCGTAGACCAGGTCGTACCTCTCGCTCACCTCCTCAGAGCAGGTGACGTAGATCCAGACGTCGGTGAAGCCGGCCCGGTAGGGTATCGTGGCGCCGTCTTTCCCCTTCAGCTCGACGGTCACCTCCAGGGCCCCCTCGTCGCAGCTGACGATCCCATCGATACCGAAGCTGCAGCTGATGATCCCGGCGATGTCCTCCAGGATCGGCTCCAGGGTGAGGCCTGACCTGATGAGGTAGAACTTTCCTCCCGTCTCGACCGCCATCTTCTTGATCGACTCCTCGTCGGGGCCGATGGCGTAGACCTTAACGCCGCTCGATGCCAGGTAGGAGATGACGCCGTCGAGGGTGTCCCCCTCCTGGTTGCAGCAGTCGCCGTCAGGATGGGCGGGGGCGTCGGTGATCAGGACGACGATCTTCGCCGCGTCCCCACCCCTCCACCTCTGGTCGTTGACGGTGTGGGTCATAGCCGCCAGGACCGACTCGGGCTCGTCCCCTCCCCAGCCGAGGCTGAGGGCGTCGATCCAGGACTTGAAGGTGGCAGAGTTCCCCGTCAGGACCCCCTCGTTGTATACCTTGTACGGGAAGTCATCAGAGCCTCCACAGGCAGTATCCCCGCCACAGTTGAGGTTGAAGTCCCGATACTCCGTCAGGCCCAGCCGGTAGTCTATCCCGGAGGATGCGAGGTTATCTGCGAACTCCTTCGCGATCGACTTCATCTCGTCGATCTCCTCGCCCATGCTCCCGGTGGTGTCGAAGACGAAGACGATGTCCGCCTTCTTCCCCGAGACGCAGTCGAGGTACCTCGCCAGCTCCTGGCATTCGCCGGTGGGGGCTGCTGTCAGGGACTCGGGGGTGGTTACAAACATGAAACCCGTCTCCTCCGGAGAGGCTTCCGAAGAAGGCTGCGATATGGCCAGCGAAGCCGATAGGATGAAGATCATCGTCGCCGCCATCAAAACCATCATTTTTTTTCTCATGTCCTCCGCTCCAGTATATCGATCTGCGACTCAACGCCGCAAAATAATAAAGGTCTTTTCTCTCATAAAAATCTTTCCTGAGATACCAGCAGGTTTGAGAGGATCCAAATCCGGCGCGATGGCAGCCACAACCTTTAAGCTCCGGCCCCAGGCACTGTAAAGCCAGGCAGCGGAGGAATTTGGCGATGCTTGAAAGGCTGAAGAGGTCTCTATTGGAGGCCCCCATCTACAAGCGGGGCGATTACAACTACTTCATCCACCCGATCACCGACGGCGTCCCCGAGGTGAGGCCGGACCTGATCAGGGAGGTGGTGACCCACATCATCAGGACCGCAAACCTGGACGTCGACAAGATCGTCACCATCGAGGCGATGGGGATCCACATCGGGACCGCCCTCTCCCTCTTCACCGACATACCCCTGGTGATCATCCGGAAGAGGAGGTACGGCCTCCCGGGGGAGATCGAGGTGAGCCAGGTGACCGGGTACTCCAAGGGGCAGCTCTACCTCAACGGCATCTCCCCCGGCGATAGGGTGATCGTCGTCGACGACGTCGTCAGCACCGGGGGGACGGCCCTCGCCACCCTGGAGGCGCTGAAGGCCGCCGGCGCCCAGGTGGTGGACGTCGTCGCGGTGATAGAGCGGGGGTCTGGGGCCGAGAGGCTGAGGGGCCAGGGCTACCAGATCAAGACGATGTTGAGGGTCGATGCCGACGAATTCGGGGTCAGGATCCTCGATTAGGCGCCGGAGGTCGGGGGATGTGGTCCGGATCTCCTGGATCGGCCCCAGGGCCGGCTGGACCCATCGGTCTAGCTCTGCCAATAGATCTGGACCCGTCCCGAGATCCGGTGGTCGGGGGGGGGGACCTCTGAGCCTGGAGGAGGATCTCAGGGCGGAGACGGAGAAGTGGCTCAGGAGGGCCGAGGAGGCCAGAGAGAGGGCATCGCCCCGAGGGGAGGAGGGGGAGGGGTTTTCTGCCAACATCGATGCCTACCTATCCGACTGCCGCTACTTTCTCGACCAGGGCGACCTGATCCGGGGGTTTGAGGCCGTCATCTGGGCGTGGGCCTGGATCGAGATCGGCGAGCGGGTGGGGATCCTCGTCCTCGAAGGGAACCGTCCCTGAGCCGGCGGATGGCATCGGATCTCTACAGGGCGGGAGATGGCTCGGTCAGAAGTTGACCTCTACCGTCCCGCCGCCGAGGACGTCCTCCTCGCTCACCTCCACCTCCGTCGCGTCCCCTCCCGGGAAGTCCTTCAACGGGCCGAGGAGATAAGGTCCGACCGAATGGGTCCCATCCGTCCCCCCGGTCGAATAGGGGACGACGATCTCGTAGCGGCCGTCGACCGGCGTCGTCGAGCTGAAGTACTGGAACCTTCTCCCCTGGTTTGACGTCATATCCAGGATCACCCCCATCGGCTCGTCGTAAGGGGTCGTCCCAGCTATCCTCGCACCCTTGACCCGCTCGAAGACCTTGACTCTGCTGACGGGAAACCTCAGCCCCGAAGTGGTCTTTGACTCGTAGACCAGCCGGAAGGAGCCGAGGTCCGAGCAGTCCCGGAGGTGGAGCCTCGCGAGAACGGTGGCGAGAAACCTCGGGGAGTGCTCGTAGGTCAAGACCTCCGAATCTGCGGCTATGCTGACGTAGCTGGCCGGATCCTCATCGATCCAGCGGGCTATGTCGGGGAGCTTTCTGTAGACCATCTTCTCGTCGGTGATGACGTATCGGACGCCCCGCCGGTCGGCTACGTTCAGGGCCTCTTCCTCCTCTTCCGCCAGGAAGAACCGGGCGGAATCCGTCGCCCCGGCCTGGAAGTTGTTCGCCACCACCGACCTCTTCGATCTGTAAAGAATCCAGTTGCCGTAATCCCACCAGCTGAGGATGGAGTAATTCCCGGCCTCGACGGGCAGCTCGAACCCCTCCGTCGGGGGGGCGTTCTCGCCGACCCAGTCGAGGGAGTCGGTCCAGTCTCCGGCGATCTCCGGCTTGTACCTGACCACCGCCGGAAGGCTGACGACGGCGGGGATGAGGAGGGCTAGGAGGAGGAGGGCGACGGCCACCCTGACGACCCGGGGGTCGGCCCTCTGAGATAGATCCGACGACCAGATCTTTTCCATCCCCCAGAAGAAGAGGAGGGAGACGAGGACTGACCCGCTGACCGAGAAGAGGAAGAGGAACCTGGTCTGGGAGATCGCCAGGGCTGCGGCGAGGCCGGCCCAGATGAGGAAGAGGAGCCGATCAGGTCTCAGGCCGGTGGAGGGCCGGACCCCCCGGGCGAGGATGAAAAGCCCCCCCAGGGAGAATATGAGGCCGAGGATCGAGAGGGATGCGAGGTCGTAGACTCTGAATATCGGCATAGCCTCCTCGACCCCCACCCTCGATAGTTCGCTATCGAAGAAGTAGGCGAGACCCTCCCGGAAGAGGGAGTGAAGATATCGGCCGATCTCCGTGGCGTAGCTGAAGATCAAAATGATGTAGCCCAGGATTGCCACCAGGGGCCCAAAGGCCTGCCAGGGGACCCTTTTGGCGACGAAGAGCCTGGATAGAGGGTAGAGTATTCCGAGGGCGACGAGAGACCCCAGGGCTCCGACGAAGGAGGGGAGGAGCCAGGGCTCATCCCAGAAGGGGAGGAAGAGGAGGAGGGCGACCCCAAAGGCCGCAGCCATCGGGGCGATGGCGTCCCCAGGATCGGCCCCCTCCCGGAGGTCGAGGGAGATCTGGACCGCGGCGTAGATCAGGATCCCGATCATGTATATCGGAGCCCCCAGCCAGGTGTAGCCGACGGCGGCGAGGAGGGCTCCGGCCGCGGCCCCAAACCAGAGCCTGCGGTCCCGGTCGGTGAGGGCGGAGGCGAGGAGAAGGATCGCCCCCAGCATCAGGAGCAGCTCCATCGGATCGTGATCGGGCAGCCCGAAGATCGTCCTGGCGATGTGCTTTGGATCGATGGCAAGGAGAAGGGCGGCGAGGAGGGCCACCTTCGTCCCGAAGAGCTTCCTCGCCAGGAGGTACAGGAGGAGGATCATCAGCGATCCGAGGATCGGCGGGATGATGGCTCCGGCGGCCTCCACGGCCCGGGGCGATCCTCCCAGAAGGAGGGCCGCCGCCGCCACGATCTGATCGAAGAGGGGCGGCCAAGTGAGTTCGAAGCCGATAGGATGGTTGAGGTAAGAGTCGAACCAGAGGGCAGAGGGGAAGTTCTCGGCGGTGTAGAGGGCCCTTCTCATGTGATAGAACGAGTCGTAACCGTAAAATTGGACCTCTCCCCCCGCCAGGGCGTTTCTTGCGGGGACCAGCCTCAGAGAGAGCCCCAGAAGGACGGCCGCCGCGACTCCCCATAGCTCGTAAGACCTCTCCCTCTCCATGTTGGGGAAAGGTTTCCATCGCCGTTCATATAAGTTTCTTTTCCGGTCCCCCGGTTCTGAGGCCTCGGGGGGATCGTCTCCTCCGGGATGGGGGAGATCTTCTGCAATTTAAAGTCTTGAGAGAAGCAGAAAGCTTAAAAGAGGGAACTCTGGTGTTGATTTGTGGATCTTGTGAGCCTGGTCATCCCCGCCATGGACGAGGAGGAGACGATAGGAGAGTGCATCCGCCGGGCGAGAGCCGTCTTCGAGGAGATGGGGATAGAGGGGGAGGTGATCGTGGCGGACAGCTCCGGGGACGCGACGCCGGAGATCGCCATATCCCTCGGGGCGGAGGTGGTCAGGCCGGAGAAGCTCGGATACGGCAACGCCTACCTGGCGGGGTTTGCGAGGGCGCGGGGGAGGTACATAGTCATGATGGACGGAGATCTCACCTACGATCCCGCCGATATGCCCGGGTTTATAAGGCTTCTCGAGAGCGGCAGAGCCGATTTCGTCATCGGGACGAGGCTTAAAGGCCAGATCGAGGAGGGGGCCATGCCCGCCCTCCACCGGTACCTAGGAAACCCCCTCCTGACGGGGATCCTCAACCTCCTCTTCGGGGCGGGGATCTCCGACGCCCACTCTGGGATGAGGGCGATGACTCGGGAGGCCCTCGATCGGCTCCACCTCCGGGCTGGGGGGATGGAGTTCGCCTCGGAGATGGTGATCGAGGCCTCGCGGAAGGGCCTCTCGATAGAGGAGGTCCCGATCACCTACCGTCCCCGAAGGGGGGCCTCGAAGCTCCGCTCCTTCACCGACGGGTGGAGGCACCTCCGGTTCATGATCCTCTACAGGCCGGGCCCCTTCCTCCTCCTCCCCGGAGCCGTCGCCCTCGTCCTCGGCCTTGCCCTCACCCTCTTCGTCCTGAGGCAGGAGCCAGCTTCTGAGCTGAGGGCCCATTCCCTCATCCTCGGGAGCATGCTCCTGATAATTGGGTATCAGACTCTCTTGTCAGGGGTCTACATAGCCGCCTTCGGCAAGACCTACGGGGTGGAGGGTTCGGGGTGGATCGCCAGGATATTGACCAGCTACCACTCCCTGGAGAAGGAGCTTCTGGCGGGGTTGGCCTTTCTAGGTGGGGGGGTGGCCCTGGGGCTGGACGTCGTCCTCCGCTGGAGGGGGGCTGGATACGGGTCCATCCAGGAGATGCAGGAGTCGATGATGGCGATGATCCTCGTCATCATCGGAATCCAGACGATATTCTCAGCCGTCTTCATCAGCCTCCTCCTCCTAAAATCCGGGGAGGTAAATGGACGGTGAGCTCCGAAGGGTCGATGGAGGCCAAAAGGACGGAGGTATGAGGATGGAACGGCAGACCCCCCAGCTTGGAGAGTCCAGCTTTTGGGCGCGATCGTCATGAAGATCGCCTACGTCCACGACGTGATATACCCCTACGTCAAAGGTGGGGCCGAGAGGAGGGTATGGGAGGTCTCCCGGAGGCTGGCGGGGAGGGGGCACGAGGTTCACATCTTCGGGATGAAGCACTGGCAGGGTGACGATCTGGTCGAGAGGGATGGCGTCTTCCTCCACGGGGTCTGCCCGCCCGGGAGCCTTTACGTCGGCGGGAGGAGGTCGATCTCGGCCGCGGTCCGGTTTTCGGCCCGGCTCCTGCCCAAGCTCAGGGGGGATTTCGACGTCATCGACGCCCAGCAGTTCCCCTACCTTCCCTGCTTCTCAGCCAAGCTCCAATCCCTCCGCCGGGGGGCGCCCCTCGTCATAACCTGGCACGAGGTCTGGGGCGACTACTGGCGGGAGTACCTGGGGAGGATGGCGCCCCTGGGGATCCTGGTGGAGCGGGGGGCTCTGAGGCTCCCCGAGAGGATCATCCCCGTCTCGGAGCGGGTGAGGGCCGACCTGTTGGGGATGGGGGTCGGGGCTGACCAGATGGAGGTGGTCAAAAACGGCGTAGACCTGGATCGGATAGGATCGGTCGGAGCAGGGGAGACCCTCTACGACGTCATCTACGTCGGGAGGCTCTCAGCCCACAAGCGGGTCGACCTCCTCATCGAGGCGGTGGGGCTCCTCCGGGAGGTGATCCCCGAGATCCGGTGCGGGATCGTGGGGGATGGCCCCGAGATGGCCGCTCACCGCAGGCTCGTCCGGGATCGGGGGCTGGAGGAGAACGTCGACCTCCTGGGTTTTCTGGAAGACGAAGACGATCTCATAGCGAAGATGAAGGCCGCGAGGATCTTCGTCCTCCCCTCGACGAGGGAGGGGTTCGGGATCAGCGTTCTGGAGGCGAACGCCTGCGGCCTTCCGGCCGTCGTCGTCGACTCGGAGAAGAGCGCTGCCGCCGACCTGATCAGGGAGGGGAAAAACGGCGTCTTATGCCGGCCTTCGGCATCGTCCATCGCCTCGAAGGTGGAGGGGCTTCTCGCGGGTGGCGGCTATAAGAGGATGGCGGGACCATCGAAGGAGATCGCGAAGGGGTATGACTGGTCCATCATCGTGGGGAGGCTGGAAGGGGCATATGAGGAGCTTTGAGGTTATCGTAGGAGGTCTCTGAGGTGGCGGGATGAGGATCCTCCAGACCCCACCCCGCTATCCCCCTGCCGTCGGCGGGGTCGAGAACGCCGTCGCCGGCCTCACGAGAGGGCTGGTGGGTCTTGGCCACGAGGTCGCCGTCCTCTGCGCCAACGAGCCGGTCTCGGCGAAGGAGGAGGTCCTCGAGGGGGTCAGGGTCCGGAGGCTCCCCTACGTCGGGAAGGTCGCCAATACCAACGTCACCCCGAGGCTTCCCATAGCGATCCTGAGGGAGGAGTTCGACCTCCTCCACACCCACCTCCCGACGCCGTGGTCCGCCGACTGGAGCGCCATCGCCGCCGCTGCAAAACGAAAACCCCTGGTTTTGACATATTATAACGACATCGTCGGCGAAGGCCCCTTCGAGGGGATCGCCCGGCTCTACAACAGGACGGGTTTGAGGCTCCTCCTCCGCCTGGCCAAGAAGATCACCGTCATCCAGCCGGAGTACCAGAACTCTCCTCACCTCCGGGGGCTTGAGGAGAAGGTCGAGGTTATACCCGTCGGCGTAGACCTTGCGCGGTTCAGGCCCGAGGGGGCGGCTTCCGACGGGAGGACCCTCTTCTTCCTCAGCCTCCTGGACAGGCATCACCGGTACAAGGGGCTCGAGGACCTCCTCTCGGCCCTGGTGGCGGTGAAGGAGGAGGTCGGCGACGTAAAGCTCCTCGTCGGGGGCGGCGGGGAGCTCCTCGATCATTATCGGAGGGCTTCCGCCCGTCTGGGGCTGGAGGAGGCCGTCCAGTTCCTCGGCTTCGTCCCCGAAGAGATGGTGGCGAAGTATTATAACAGATGCGACATCTTCATCCTCCCGTCCACCTCCCGGGCCCAGGAGGGGTTCGGGATGGTCGCCCTGGAGGCGATGGCCTGCGGAAGGCCGGTGATCTGCACCGGGATCGTCGGGGTCGCGGAGGAGGTCGAGCGGGTCGGCGCAGGGCTCGTCGTCGAGGCCGGCAAGCCCGAGGTCCTCGCCGAGGCGATAGCCCGCCTCCTCCAGAGCGGGCCGGAGGCCCAGAGGATGGGGGCGGCGGGGAGGAGGCTTGTGGAGGAGAGGTACGGATGGAGGAAGGTCGCGGAGAGGTTCGAAGGTTTATATGAAGGCCTAGTCGGATAGGGCGGATCTGATCGATGCATCTAAAAAAGTAATAAATGAAGATCCCAGGAGCGGTTATCAAATGGACCTGAAAGGGAAAAGCGTTCTCGTAACCGGCATCAGCGGCTTTGTGGGGTCGAAGCTCGGAAAGCGGCTGGTGGATGAGGGGGCGGAGGTCTTCGGACTGATGAGGAGGAGGGCCGATGGGATCCTCCCCCACAACCTGAAGCGCGAGGGGATTGGACCCCAGGTGAAGCTCCTGGAGGGAGACCTGGCCGACATCTCGAGCCTGGGTTCGGCCCTGACGGTGAGCGATCCGGACCTGGTCTTCCACCTCGCTGCCCAGTCCTTCGTCCCCCGGTCCTTTGCTAGCCCCCTGGAGACGGCGGAGGCGAACTGCCTGGGGACCGCAAACCTCCTGGAGGCGATCAGGATAAAGGACGTTGACCCGAAGGTCGTCTTCGCCGGATCGAGCGAGGAGTACGGCCTCGTCATCTCCTCCGAGGAGCAGCTTCGGAGGGCGCGAGATAAGTACGGGACGGTCTTCCCCGAGCCGGCAACGATCCCGGAGCTCCCCATAACGGAGACAAACCCCCTCCGGCCCATGTCCCCCTACGCCGCCAGCAAAGTCTACGGGGACTTTTTGACGAGGAACTACTGCCACTCCTACGGCCTCAAGACGATCGTCTCGAGGGCCTTCAACCACGAGGGAGCCGGTCGGGGGATGATGTTCGTCACCAGCGTCATCACAAGCCAGGTGATGAGGCTGAAGATGGGCGAGGCGGATAAGATCCGGATAGGAAACGTCAACGCCTTCCGGGACTGGTCCCACGTTGCCGACGTCATCGACGGCTACCTCCTCCTGGCCGATAAGGGACGGTTCGGGGACGTCTACAACCAGGGGTCGATGAGGGCGAACTCCGTCCTCAGCTACCTCCTCCTCAGCCTCGAGAGGGCGGGCTACCCCGTCGACGGGATCGAGACCTTCCGGGGTGAGAAGGCGGTGGCCGACCCCACAGAGCGGGACCCCTCGGAGATCTTCGGATTGGTCTTCGATAAGACGAGGCTCGACGGGATGCTCCTCCGGGGGGAGGTGGAGTTCGGGGCCGAGGACGGCGGGGTCGTCGCCCTCTCAGGGGCGGATAGGGTCGCGATCGAGTTTGATGCCGATAGGTTCAGGCCCGCTGAGGTCCCGATCCTCCTCTCGGAGACCACCAAGATATCCGGCCTCGGGTTCGTCGCGAGGAGGAGCCTTGGGGATATCATCGAGGACCAGCTGAACCACTACCTGTCAGAGGCCGAGAGGAAGGGATGGGGTTGAAGGTGAGGGCAACCTTCGGCCGGATCGGGGTCGCCCCCGGAGGCGAGGAGGTCGCCTTCGCCTCGCACCGACGGCAGAGGATCTCTCTTGAGAAGAGGTCTTGCTGGAGGTCCCATGCCGTTTGAGTTCGAAGAGCTGGGCCTTCCGGGAGTTCTTCTGATTAGGCCTAAGATCTTCAGGGACGACCGGGGGTACTTCCTTGAGACGTACAAGAAGGAGGATCTTGCGAGGGCCGGGATCGAGGGCGAGTTCGTCCAGGACAACTGCTCCAGGTCCGCGTACGGCGTCCTGAGGGGGATGCACTTCCAGCGAGAGCCCCGCGCCCAGGCGAAGATCGTCCAGTGTACCAGGGGTGTAATCTATGACGTGGCGGTCGACCTTCGGAGGGATTCGACGACCTTCAAAAGATACGCTTCTGCGATCCTCTCGGAGAATAACAGGTACCAGCTTTACGTGCCGAGAGGTTTTGCCCACGGGTTTTTGGTGCTGAGCGATATAGCAGAGGTCATGTACAAAGTCGACAACCCCTACTCGCCAGAATCTGAAGGGGGCCTGATCTGGGATGATCCCGAGGTGAATATAAAGTGGCCGATCGATCATCCTGTTCTAACAGAGAGGGATAAGAGCTGGCCTGGATTGAAAACCCTTATCATAGAAGGCTCCTTGTTCTGAGAACGTTGATTCTGATGCACAGGAGAAAAAAAATATGAAGGCTCTGATTCTGTCCGGCGGGCGGGGGACGAGGCTTCGGCCGATAACCCACTCTCAACAGAAGCAGCTGATACCGATAGCCAACAAGCCCGTCCTCTTCTACGCCATCGAGGACGTCATCGAGGCGGGGGCCGAGGAGGTGGGGATCATCGTCGGCCCGAATAAGGAGCAGGTCATAGAGACGGTCAGGTCGAGGACTTGGGATTCTGAGGTGGAGTTCATATTCCAGGGGGATCCGGCGGGGCTGGCCCATACGATCCTCGTCGCCGAGGAGTTCCTCGGGGACGACGAGTTCGTGATGTACCTCGGGGACAACGTCATAAAGGGCGGGATCCTCAAACATTCGGAGAAGTTCCGGGAGTCGGGCCCCGACTCCCTCGTCCTCCTGACGGAGGTGGAGGACCCCCAGAGGTTCGGGGTCGCCGATCTGGACGAGGAGGGGCGGGTGAGGCGGCTGGTGGAGAAGCCGAAGGTGCCGCCGTCCAACTACGCCCTGGTGGGGATATACTTCTTCAGGCCCTCGATCGTCGAGGCGTGCAAGAGGATAAAGCCCTCCTGGAGGAACGAGCTCGAGATCACCGACGCCATCCAGTGGCTCCTGGACAGCGGCCGGCGGGTGGAGGCGTCGATCGTCGACGGGTGGTGGAAGGACACGGGGAAGGCCGAGGACATCCTGGAGGCGAACCGGCTGATCCTCGACGAGATGAAGCCGAAGAACGAGGGGGTTCTGAGGTCCTCCAGGATCTTCGGGAGGGCGGTCGTCGGCAAAGGGTGCGTCATCGAGAACTCCGAGATCAAGGGGCCGTGCATCCTCGGCGCAAACTGCGCGATCCGGGACTCGTACATCGGCCCTTACACCTCGATAAACGACGGCTGCACCATCGAGGGGACGGAGGTGGAGGACAGCGTCATCATGGAGGGGTGCACCATATCGAGGGCCGGAAGGATCGTGGAGAGCCTGATCGGAAAGAACGTCGCCATCCGGGAGAACGACCGGAGGCCTGCTGGCCACAGGTTTATAGCCGGGGACAGCTCGGAGATCCTGTTGTGATGCTATGAGGCTCCTCGTAACAGGCGGGATGGGGTTCATCGGGAGCAACTTCATCCGCCACTATCTCGGCCGGCACCAAGAGGCCCGGATCGTCAACGTCGACGCCCTGAAGGCGGGCTCCAACCCCGAGAGCCTGAGGGGGGTCGATGAGGAGAGGTACACCTTCGTCGAGGGGGACATCTCCGACCGCCGTCTGATGGCCAGGCTCGTCAGCAGCGCCGACGCGGTGGTGAACTTCGCCGCCGAGACCCACGTCGACCGGAGCATCTCCGGCCCCGAGCCGTTCCTCGCGAGCAACGTCGGTGGGACCTTCTCGATCCTCGAGGCCCTGAGGACGAGAAATCCGGAGGCGAGGCTCGTCCACATATCGACGGACGAGGTCTACGGCGACATCCTCTCGGGGTCCTTCCGAGAGACCGACGGCTTGCGGCCGTCGTCCCCCTACTCCGCGAGCAAGGCCGCCTCCGACGTCTTCGTCTCCGCCTACGCCAGGACCTACGGTTTATCCGCCATGATCACCCGCTGCACCAACAACTACGGCCCCCGCCAGTTCCCCGAGAAGCTGATCCCCAAGGCGATCATCCGGGCCAACAGGTCCCTGAAGGTCCCCATATACGGGACGGGGGAGAACGTCCGGGACTGGATATACGTCCTCGACCACTGCCGGGCGGTGGAGATGGTCCTGGAGGCGGGGGAGGCCGGCGAGGTCTACCACGTCTCCTCCGGGGAGGAGAGGACGAACCTCGCGGTGGTGAGGACCCTCCTCGAGATCCTCGGGAAGGGTGAGGAGGCGATCGAGTTCGTCGAGGACCGCCCGGGCCACGACGTCAGGTACAGCCTCGACTCCTCGAAGATCAGAAGGGAGCTAGGCTGGCGGCCTGAGCGCGGCTTCCGCGACGGGATGGAGGCGACGGTCCGGTGGTACGTCGAGAACGAGGGGTGGTGGATGCCCCTCGTCGACGAACGGGTCCTCCATCCGACGCCGTGGAAGCTGGAGTGGTGAGGATGCGGCTTCTCATTACCGGGGGGAGCGGCCTCTTGGGCTCCAGCCTCGCCGAGATCGCCGTCGCGGAGGGGCATCAGGTCTTCTCCGGATCTTGCCACCATTCCCCAGAGTTTGGGGCGGCGGTGAGGCTCGACCTGTTGGAGGGGGAGGAGGTCGAGAGGACGATCGCGGAGGTCGCCCCCGAGGTCGTATTCCACACCGCCGCCCTGACGGACGTCGACAGGTGCGAGGATGATCCGGATCTAGCCTGGAGGACGAACGTCCTGGGGACGGAGCGGGTCGCGAGGGCTGCGGCAGAGGCGGGGGCCCATCTGGTCTACGTCTCCACCGATTACGTCTTCGATGGCCTGCGGGGGATGTACCGGGAGGAGGATCGGACCGACCCCGTCAACTGCTACGGCCGGACGAAGCTTTCGGCGGAGGGGTTCTGCGACTTCGTCGCCAGGACCTCTGTCATCTACGGGGCGCGGCCGGCGAGCGGGAAGGTAAACTTCGCCCTCTGGCTCGTCGAGCGGCTCGCCGCCGGCGAGGAGGTCCGGATCGTCACCGACCAGTTCATAACCCCCACCCTCAACACCAACCTCGCGAGGATGCTCCTCGAGGCCGGGGAGAGGAGGCTTGCGGGGGTCTACCACATGGCGGGGGCGACGAGGGTATCACGATACGGCTTCGCCGTCGAGATCGCGAGGGCCTTCGGCCTCGACGAGGGGCTGATCGCCCCCTCGAGGATGTCGGATATGATGTGGAGGGCGAAGAGGCCGAGGGACTCCTCCCTCGACACCTCCAAGGCGGCCCGGCTCCTGGCGGAGGTGCCCGCGTCCTTGGCAGGATCTTTGAGGGCCCTGAGGGAGGAGATCGAGGCGGCGGCCTAAAATTATAAATTATACTAATAATTATTGGAGGATACATATTGGTCACGCTGGTTACGGGCGGTGCCGGGTTCATAGGATCGAACCTGGTGGAGGACCTTCTGGCTAGCCGCCGGGAGGTGGTCGTCCTGGACGATCTGAGCACCGGAAGCATGGAGAACCTGGAGGGGCTGTCGGGAAAGATCGACCTAGTCCGCGGGAGGTCCTCAGAGCTCCTCGATCTGAATATCAGGCCTGAGGAGATATACCACCTGGGGATCCCCTCCTCTTCGCCGATGTACAAGAGGGATCCGATGCTGGTAGCCGAGGCGATGAGGGGGATGATCGCCGTCCTGGAGCTGGCAAAAAAGACCGGATCCAGGGTCGTCTACGCCTCCACCTCCTCCCTCTACAGCGGCCAGACGCCGCCCCACAGGGAGGATATGGAGGTCCTCGTCACCGACTACTACACCGAGGCCCGGTTCGCCATGGAGAGGATGGCGGAATTGTACAGAAAGCTCTTCGGCGTCAGGGCCGTAGGCATGAGGTTCTTCTCCGTATACGGCCCCCATGAGGCGGCGAAGAGGCAGTACGCGAACATCGTCACCCAGTTCCTCTGGGAGATGATGGCGGGAAGGGCCCCCGTCATCTACGGGGACGGCTCTCAAACCCGGGACTTCGTCTACGTCAAGGACGTCGTATCGGCCCTCCGGCTGGCCATGGCCTCCGACTGCACCGGGGCTCTGAACGTCGGCACCGGGAAGAGCTACAGCTTCAACGCCGTCGCCGAGATCCTGGCGGAGAGGATGGGCCTGGACCTGAAGGCCGAGCACGTCGATAACCCCATCAAAAACTACGTTCGGAACACCTTAGCCGATACCACAAAGGCCGAGGAGGTCCTGGGGTTCAGAGCCCGGTACTCTCTGGATGAGGGGATCGAGGAGCTTTTGAGGTGCTACGGATTCAGGGGATGATCCCTCCGAGGGGGAAGGATCGTCCCTGTTGAGGGGGCGCCGGATGAAGGGGATGGCTGGGGAGGGTACGGCTCGGCCGGGGCTGATAAGCGTCGTCATCCCGAGCTACAACGGGAGGCGGTACCTGGAGGGGTGCCTCTCGTCCCTATCGGTCCAGAGCTTCGATGACTTCGAGACGATCGTCGTCGACAACGGCTCGGAGGACGGGACCGCCGAATACTTGGCGGCGGAGTTCCCCGAGGTGAGGGTGGTGAGGAGCGAGGTGAACCTGGGGTTCGCCGCCGGGGTCAACGCCGGGATAAGGCGGGCGAGGGGCGAGGAGATCCTCACCCTCAACAACGACACCGTCGCCGAGAAGGACTTCATCAAGAGCCTCGCCGAGGCGATGGTCAGAGACGACCGGGTGGGGATGTGCGCCTCCAAGATGCTCTTCTGCGATCGAAGGATCAACTCGGCGGGGATCTGCCTCTCCCGGAGCGGCGCCGCCTGGGACCGGGGGATGGGCGAGGAGGACCGGGGCCAGTACGACGCCCAAGAGGAGGTCTTCGGCCCCTCGGCAGGGGCGGCCCTCTACCGGCGAAAGATGCTCGAGGAGATAGGCCTCTTCGACGAGGAGTTCTTCGCCTACATGGAGGACGTGGACCTGGCCCTCCGGGGCCAGCTCGCCGGGTGGAGGTGCCTCTACGTACCGGGGGCGGTCGTCCGCCACATCCACGGGGGGACCGCCGGCTTTGGGTCGGACCTTTCGGTCTACTACGGGAACAGGAACGTTCTCTGGTACCCCGTCAAGGACCTGCCGGCGGGGCTATTGATCTCGTCGCTGCCCTGGATCGTCGGCCGGTCCCTCGCCGTCATCCCCTACTATGCCCTCCGGGGGCGAGGCCGGACAGCCCTCCGGGCTAAGGTCGACGGCCTCGCTGGGGTGCCCCGGATGCTGAGGAAGCGGAAATCGGTCCTCCGCCGCGTCCCGGCGGGGGAGATACGCAAACATATAAGGACGTGGAGCGAGATCAGGGGGCCCTGAGATGTGGATCGTCGAGTACAGGGAATTGATACGGATCTTGACCGTCAGCGACCTGAAGGTGAAGTACCAGAGCTCGGTCCTCGGGTTTCTCTGGTCTCTCTTGAACCCGCTACTGATGATGCTCGTCCTTTACTTCGTCTTCAGCAACGTCTTCAAGTTCGAGGACGACAGCTTCGCCCTCTACCTCCTGATAGGGATCGTCGCCTGGCGGTTTCTCGCTAACGGCACCATGACCTCCATCTCGGCGATCGTGGGAAGGCCGAGCCTCGTCACCAAGGTCTACGTCCCGCGGCAGGTCCTGGTCCTCAGCACCGTCCTATCGAGCTTCACGAGCTCCATCCTCGAGTTCTCGGTTCTGATACCCCTCCTCATCTTCTTCGGCGTAGACCTCTCAGCAAACGTCCTCTTCTTCCCCCTGATCCACCTCGCCTTCCTCGGCCTCGTCTACGGGATGAGCCTGGTCCTCTCCGCCCTGTACGTCTACTACAGGGACCTAAACCAGATCTGGGACGTCCTCCTCCAGGCGGGTTTCTTCCTCTCGCCGATAGTCTACCCGGCGGAGATCGTCCCCGATAAATACCTGGCCGCATACATGCTGAACCCGGTGACGGTGACCATCGAGATGTACCGGGAGGCGCTCCTCTACGCGACGGCCCCCTCCGCCGCAGACCTAGCCTTCGTCGCCGCGGCGGCGGGGGCGGCCCTCCTCGTCGGCGGAGCCGTCTTTGGGAGGCTTGAGGGAAGGTTTGCGGAGGAGATCTGAAATGGCTTCGAGGTTATCCCTGCCCGGGATCCGGCAGATCGGGGAGATCGTCAACGGGACGAGGGACCTCGGGGAGGAGGCGGTCGTCGTCGAGAACGTCTCGAAGCGGTTTCGGATCCCCCACGAGAGGAAGTCGACCTTCTACGACCACCTCTTCGGCCTCGCCAGGGGCGGGAGGTACTCCTACGAGGTCTTCTCCGCCCTGGAGGAGGTCACCTTTTCCGTCCGGCGGGGGGAGACCTTCGGGGTGATCGGGCCGAACGGCTGCGGCAAGTCCACCCTCCTCAAGATCCTGGCGGGGGTCCTCCGCCCCGACGCCGGCCGGGTGGCGATCGCCGGGAAGGTCGCCCCCTTCCTGGAGCTCGGGGTCGGCTTTCATCCGGAGCTTTCGGCCGTCGAGAACATCCGCCTCTACGGGGCGATCATGGGCCTATCGAGGCGGGAGGTGGAGGGGAAAAGGGAGGAGATCCTGGAGTTCGCAGACCTGAAGCGCTTCGAGAACATGAAGCTGAAGAACTTCTCATCCGGGATGTACGTCAAGCTCGCCTTCGCGACGGCGATAGAGGCCAACCCCGACATCCTCCTCGTCGACGAGGTCCTATCGGTGGGGGACGAGGCCTTCCAGAAGAAGTGCGGAGCGAAGATCGAGGAGATAAGGCGGGCGGGGAAGACGATCGTCTACGTCTCCCACGCCCTGGGGTCGGTAAGGGATTTATGCGACCGATGCCTCTTTCTTCAAGAGGGGAAAATAGCCGCCCTGGGGGAGGCCGAGGAAGTGGTCGAAGAGTACCTGAGGAGGATGCGGTAAGATGGGGGGCGAGGAGGGCTCGGGACCGATGGCTGAGAGGCCCAGCTCCGTAAGGTACGAGCCGTCGTCCATCGATCTAGCGAACCGGAACGACAGCCACACCCTGATAGTGGAGCTGGTCGGAACTGGAAACCTCGTCCTGGAGGTGGGGACCTCCACCGGCTACCTCACCCGCGTCCTCCGGGACCTGGGAAACCGGGTCATCGGGATCGAGGTCGACGGCGAGGCGGCGAAGATCGCCGAGGAGCACTGCGACCTGATGATCCCTGGAGACATGGAGGAGATCGACCTCGAAGATTATCTCGCTCCCGCCTCGATAGACGTGGCCGTCTTCGGGGACGTCCTGGAGCACCTGAAGTATCCGGCCGCCGTCCTCAAGAAGGTGAGGCGGTACCTGAAGCCCCATGGCAGCGTCGTCGTCTCGATCCCGAACGTCTGCCACGGCGACGTCCTCATCAACCTCCTCAATGGAGAATTCCGGTACACCTCCATGGGCCTCCTCGACGAGACCCACCTCCGGTTCTTCGGCCTCAAGAACGTCCTCGACCTCCTCGCCGGCTCCGGCTACTCGATCGAAGAGGTGAGGACGACCCGCCACCCCGTCGGGGGGACGGAGCTTCGGCGAAGCCCTGAGGAGGTCCCAGCGGAGATCAGACGCCTCATCGAGGCTCTGCCGAATTCCGACGTCTACCAGTTCGTCCTTTTGGCGAGGCCGAGCGACGACCCGAAGAGCCCGCCCGTCCCGATCGCAGACCTGAAGGGGATCTTCGATCGGTCGGTGGAGCCTCTCCTGAGGGAGCGCGAGGAGCCCCTTCGGCGGGAGGTCGCCGATGCCATGGCGAAGAGCCAGGAGGCTTCGGAGCAACTCGAAACTCTGAAGGAGGAGCTGGAGAGGTCGAGGGAGCGAGGCCAATCCCTTGAACTGGCAGTCTCGGAGCGGGATTGTAGGATCGCCGAGCTTTCTTGCGAGCTGGCGGAGGCGGGGGAGCGGGCGAAGTCCCTCGATCAGGCGGCGTCGGAGCGGGATGGTAGGATCGCGGAGCTGTCTGAGGAGGTGGAGGAGGCGAGGGCACAAGCTCGGTCACTCGAACTGGCAGTTTCAGAGAGGAACATGAAGATCGCAGATGCTGATGATCATCTTAGGAGTTCTGAAATTCGCACTCAGCAGCTGGAAAATGAGATCGCAGAGATAAAGCGCAGCATCATATGGCAGCTTACCATGAAATACCATAATTGTATTGTAGAGCGCGGATTGCCTCAGGGTACAAGAAGGAGAAATATGTATAATTTAGGAATTGAGAGTTCCAGAGCTTTAATTAATGATGGATTTGGTAGTTTTTCAAATACTTTTGGGCATTATATTAAATTTAATAACTACAAAATTAAAATGCACCGGAATAGATACAATTTCTTATATGAATCAAACAAAACAGCATCCATATGTATAGTAAATTATAATGGTATCAAATATTTAAAAGAATGTTTGGAATCTATACGACAATTAAATTATCCAAAAGACCAATATGAAATCATAGTTGTGGATAACATGTCAACAGATGGGTCATGTGAATTAATAGAATCTTATTATAACGAAGTAAATTTGATAAAATCTGATAAAAATTTGGGGTTTGCTGGAGGGTGTAATTTAGGAATGAAACATTCGAAGGGCGAATATTTAGTAATGTTAAACAACGATTCTGTAGTGGATTGTAACTGGTTAGGTGAGCTTATAAAAATAGCCGAAGATAATAAGGACGTTGCAATTGTTGGATCTAAAATATTATTTAAATATAATCCAAACATAATCAACAATGCAGGTAGTTACATAACTACGAATGGTGATGGAGGTGATGTAGGATTTGGTCATACAGATGTGGGTCAGTATGATACAGTTAGGGATGTTTTATCCGTTTGTGGAGCAAGTGCACTGATCAAGCGCGAATTGATTGAAGAAATAGGTGGATTTGATGACGATTTCTTTATGTATTATGAGGATACCGATTTATGTTATAGAACAAAATTATATGGAAAAAGAATAGTTTATAATCCTCGTTCAATCATGTATCATGTGCACTCTGGTACTTCTATCGAATGGTCTCAATCGTTCACTTTTTATGTATTCAGAAATAAGATCTTAATGCATATAAAAAATTCATCATTATTTTTGCTATTAAATGTCTTAAGGCCATATTCAATACAGGTTGTTTCGGAGTCTATTAGAGGTATAAATACGAAGGTTCATATAATGGTTATTCTATCTTTAACTTCAAAGCTTCCGAAGTTTTTTATAAAAAGGTTATCCGTTAGACATTTCATTAAAAATGTACCTGATAGTACAATCTCTCGTAGACTCAAAAGAATTAACGATATCAAAAGACCTATTAAAAATATTTGCTTATATAATACGTATCTGCCTACTATGGGTGGGGGGGAGCTTCTAACTGCTACAACAATAGAGTGTTTAAATAAGATCTTTCCTGATGCAACTATTGATATTTTATGTCATGAGACAGAAACATATAGTAAACCCGATTTTTCCGGAGATCTTTTGGATCGACTGAATAAGTCCTTTAACTCTAATGTAAAAAATACAAAAATTGTTTTTGTAGATTTCAATTTCAGGAATTCTCTATTAAAAATAAGAAATTTTAATAAGTTATCTCGATTTACAAAAAAATATGATATATTTATCAATAATACATATCAAAGTCCTTTAATAGGAAAGTCAAAAATTAATATTTATTTCTGTATGTTTCCCATGAGATTAGAATGTCCTAACAATCGTATCACAAAAAGAATTTATGAGGAATACTTTAATCATTTTTTATATTCTTATGATCTATTTTTGGCTATATCCCAATATACACAAAAGTGGATGGATAGATATTGGGATGTAAACTCCTATGTGCTATATCCCACAATAAATCTAAATAATGATTTCTCTGATCTTCCGAGGGATAATATAATCCTGAACATCGGACGTTTTTTTGTCGGAGGTCATAACAAAAAGCAAGATATTTTAATAGATGCCTTTAAAAAAATGTGCGACATGGGTATAGTAAATGGTTGGAAGTTAATATTGATAGGACAAAAACATAAAGATCCTATAAGTGAAGAATATACACAAAACCTAGAAAAAATGGCAGAATCATATCCTATATATTTTAAATACTCTATTAGTAATGAAGAATTACAGAGTTTGCTAAAAAGGGCTAAAATTTATTGGCATTCAACGGGATTCGGAGAGGATTTAGAAAAAAATCCTGAAAAATTCGAACATTTTGGTTTATCCACTTTAGAGGCGATGAATTCCGGTCTGGTGCCTGTTGTATTCAATGCGGGGGGCCAGCCAGAACTGGTAGATCATGAAACTAATGGATTTGTATGGAATACAAAAGATGAGCTTATTTCTTTTACCAAAATGATTATAGAAGAAGACCCTCTCCGAAGGGTGTTAAGCTATAATGCAATTATAAGCTCGAAAAAGTTCTCAAAAGATGAATTCTTTAAAAAATTATGTATATTCCTCGACTCATTAAATTTGAAAACAGAACTAAGTTTGTAGGTGATTGAAGATGTACTCAAATTCGTCGTGCAACATCTGTGGAGCAAAAGGGAATTTTGCCATAAATCGTGAACTTATAGGCAGTCCCCACATTAGGGAGAATATCCTTTGTCAGAATTGTGGTTCAATCTCACGAGATAGAATGTTAATATACGAGCTTCAGAAATCGCTTAATGTTTCAATTCCGCTAAGGAAAGAGATTCCCAATAAAAAAATTCGAATTCTAGAAACATCCGGGATGAGGGGTCATCCAATCCTTCTAGAAAATATATTCGATTATTATAATATATTTTATGATCAAGAAATAATATCCCAGGGAAATTATGATAATAGAAAGTATGGAGACATCCAAAATATACAGTTTGAAAATGGTTACTTTGATGTAGTTTTATCATCTGATGTTTTTGAACACGTTAGATTATATAAGAGTGGTCTTTTAGAGGTTTATCGTATATTAAAATCAGGAGGATTTTTTTTACTCCAAGTTCCATGGTTAGAATTTGAAACGAAGAATTCTACTAGGATAGATACTATTGGAATTCATGATGTACATCTTGTTCCACCAGAGTATCATTCTTCAGATACTTTAGTATATAGATATTATGGGGGGCTTGATTTAATTCCTCTTCTTTGGAAAATTGGTTTTTATGTTAAATTCGAGGAATTTGAAAAACCTGAATATGCTATAAGTTGGCAGAATATTGTTATATGCATGAAGCCTTGAGTTGTGGAAAGCGATCGTTATAGTCAAACCCACATGAACACATTGCTCATGCAAGAATTATGAAAACCTGATATAATTGTTGAGCTATTGATTCGCTTGATATGGGCGGTGAAGGCAGTCCGCAATTTAGGGGCATAGACCCCGGTAGTCAAACTAGCCAAATCCCGCGGATGCAAGAATGCGTCGGTAGAACGCGAATGCGAATTAGCACCCATCGAGGATTAAGTTATCCGCCCATATCAGGACGGGGACGACCATGGAACCGCAGATGAATAAGGTTTGTGGCATAGATGTACATAAACGGTTTCTGATAGCTACTATTCTTTCTAGAAACGGTACAAAGGAAATCCGGCGCTTCAGCGCAACCCTTGAAGATCTCTTGACTTTCAGAGATTGGCTTATCGAAAATGGATGTGAGCAAGCGGCCATCGAATCAACTGGAATCTATTGGCATCCCGTACATGCTGTTTTAGAAGTAAAGATCGACTTGATAGTGGCAAATGCCTACAAGATCAAGCACACCCCTGGAAGGAAGACCGACATCAGCGACTCAGAGTGGATCGCTGAACTTTGTCTCAATGGTATGATTGAGCCATCGAGGATCTTTCCCAAAGATGACAGAGAGCTGAGGAGGTTGACAGGGGCAAGAGAGGGCTACGTCAAGCAGATGACCCAGGAAAAGAACAAGATCCATCATTCTCTTGATTCAGCATGCATCAAGCTTGCCTCAGTTGTCTCTGATATATTTGGCAAATCCGGGATGTATCACTTGAACAGCATTCTAGAAGGAAAAGACATCGACGAGATTGTTGAAGGAATCCCCTCTAGTCGACTCAAGAAAAAGGCAGATCAGATCAAAGAAGCGATCAAAAGTCATCTGGAGATCTCACAGATTATCTTAATTCGTGGATCTCTATGCTTGATGAGATCAATTCAGGAGAGGATAAACGAATTGGATGGAGAGATTAGCGCGAGAATCCAGAGACGCAAAAATGATCTGGCCATCGCCATGTCCATACCTGGGATGGGTTTTATTTCTGCGACTGCTATTCTCGCAGAAATCGGTGACTACACTGATTTTGAGAATTCCGAAAAGCTCGCTGCATGGTGCGGGCTTGTCCCCTCTCTTTATCAATCAGCAGAAAAGGTCGTGCTGAGAGGAATAACCAAACAAGGTTCCAAGCATATTCGAAGAATGCTGATCCAGATCGCCTATGCCATATCCAGAACCAAGAAATCCAAGTTAAAGAGATTCTTCTTGAGGACTCAAGCCAAAAAGGGATCTAAAGTAGCAGCAGTTGCCCTGGCAAGAAAGGTCCTCTGCATTCTTCATCATCTCCTCATAAATCAAGAAATGTATCAGGAAGATGAAGATAAGAAGAACACGCGCAGAAAAACCATAATTTCGGCAGCGTACCGAATTTTCTGTAATTTGATAATAAGAAGGACTATAGGCCCTGTATCCTACATAGTAGTTGGAAAAGGGAGGACACAGGGCCATGATACCTATAGATATCCTGGAAGATTATCTTG
>Ga0209613_1000641_pt1 | contig 38075 bp, 39 predicted proteins | sample BioC13SIPDNA_2_FD_185747 | JGI IMG/M metagenome (GOLD analysis project Ga0209613, IMG submission 185747) | Anaerobic biogas reactor microbial communites from Washington, USA - Biogas_R2_A C13 SIP DNA (SPAdes) (version 2) | ecosystem: Engineered > Bioreactor > Anaerobic > Unclassified | place...
GAACCGGGACAGGCACACCTCTAAGGGGGAGAGTAACTAGAGCGGGGAGAGTATCCTGCCCCTGCCCTGTTTCTACTATACTCCTTCACAGAGGAAGGGGGGGGGATGTTTTGAAATCTGACGAGGGGGACGATACTCTCCCTGCTCTCCCCTTCCCTCCTTCACCTGTGGAAGTAAATGGGCGAAAAGAGGCCGCGGATTCTCATATACCTCGGACCTCTGCTCCCCTTTCTGAACCGGCCCCGAAGCATCTTTCAAAATAAGTCTCCCCTATTTCCAGGATCTACGAACTATTCTGCCATGCGTGACAGGAGTTACTTTCACAACTCTTGGCGACGCTCGAGGACAATGGCGACGAGGTGTCAGTATCATCAAGCTCAGAACGACCGGGTTTCAACACAGGCATTAACCACATGATCATCGACGAGGCTCTCATCACGGACTGGTGTAGTTCCAGGCTCGAATGAGTACTCCAAGATAGTGCGTCAACCCCAGATCACTGTCCGAAAAACCCCAAAAATTTATACGGGCGGTATGGACGGGGCCGGCCGGCGTTCCTCGGAACTTTTTCTTAGTCCTGGCAGAGGTTTCTCGAGGCCGGCGGTGGCTCGAGGGGCCGGCCCCGTCCCGTGGTGGCTGGCCACGACTCCTGCCGGCGCCCTCCGGGGACGGGTGTGCCCCCCGTCGCGCTCGTTTGGTAATGTTGTTTAATTATTTTGAATAGTTTTATCTATTGAATGCATTTCCGTCGACATTTTTATTTTCATCGAGTCCGGGACCCCTCCCCCCTCCCCCCCCCTCATGAGTGAGGGGGGAGGGGGGGGGTGGTCCCCCCGTGTTTTTTTCTCTCCTCCTCTCCGCATGCCGGCATCAGTCCAGGCACGCAGGAATGCAGACATGACCGAACAGACAAAGGTAGGCGCAAGCCTTGTAGTCGACAGCGATCCTGTCGAGAACCGCGAGAAGGCCAAGCTCTTTCTCACGGTGTACCGTGATCAGGACTTCTTCATGGACATCACGCCCATGAAGCTCGCCGTCACCCTTGTGACCGGCCAGTGGGAGCCGACTATCGTGATCTCTTACGCCGAGACCGTGGCGGACCTGACGCTCGAGGATGTCCTCGAAGCCTTCATCACTAAGGTGACCGGGGACAACGCAAGGGCACTCTCCGTCAAGGTCGACCCGACCAACTGGGCCAGGACCGGCTTCGCCGCGGGCATGAACCCACTGGACATCACCGCGCTCATGCGGAACGGCCGTGAGCTCCGGCCGGACCTCGAGCACCGCTTCTCGTACGAGGACACGGAGAGCCTGGTCTCGTACCTGGCCTCGGTCGGGCGCGAGACCGGCCAGCACTTCCCCGTCGAATGTGGGCGGTACGGGGACGGGTCGCTCTTCCTGAAGAACCCGTCGATTGTGCCCGTGAGCCCGACAGCGAACTGGCGGACGCTCCGGCAGATCACAGAGGAGGACGGCGTCTCGCTCCGTGATCTCAAGCGTGAGGCCTACGACCGCCACCGGGCGCGCAAGGCGGCCCGAGCTGAGAAGCTCGCAGCGCTCGAGGACGCCCGCAAGGCCGGCGTCGCGCCGGGGATTCCGGTCCCCGCCTGATTCGCTTTTTCTGAACTGAAGGCCATGCAGGCCGGTCGCGTGACCGGTCTGTGGCTCGAATCCGATCCCAACCTTAGAACAGGTGCCATCATGAACTACCGACAGTTGATCGACTACGGTACGTACTGTCTCCGCGTCGATCCGATAGGGACCCGTCCCGTGCTGAGCAATCTGACCAAGGGCAATATCACGCTTGTCCAGGCCGAGAAGGCCCTCAACGCTGTGACCCGGAGAGCTGCATGGTAGTCCTCAAGCAACGCCAGTACTTCGAGCTGGCCTGCCCGCAGTGCTCGTTCGAGAACCTGATCGAGAGCGACGACGGTCAGGTTCACTGTCCCAACTGCTTTTGGTCCGGCTGGCCCGGAGACTGCTCCGTGGTCTCGGTCCAGACCGAGATCGTCGAGGAGGCCGACACCGGGATCACGGTCCTGTCCGGGCACGTCACCCTCACGCCGGGCCATGTGTACGAGATCGCTACAACCCCGATGCGCTGCCCGTTCTGCGGGGCGCTCGGGGTCGAGGCGGCCAATGAGACGGTCGGCGCGTGCTTTGCCTGCTACTCGGCCGTCGTGCTCGAGGAGATGGTGATCGACAGCCGGGATACCGAGCAGTCGTGGATGACCGTCCCCATTTCCCAGGAGCGGCGCACGCCGGTCGCGATCCCGGTGGCTGGCTAAAATGGAGGCCGAACACGCATGTGCGTCCTTGTAGCGCCGATCACCTACACCGAGAACGCGGCCAGCGTCGCTGTGAGTGTGCGGATCGGCTCGACTACGTATTCGACCGAGATCCAGACGGTATCGATCGACATCGAGCCCGTGCTCAAGCAGGCGCTTGAAATCGTTCTCGAGCAGGTACTCCGGGACTATCCCCGCGCGTACCTCTCGCGGCCGTCGACACTGGTCGTCATCTGATTTTCGAAAGACTATGACAGCAGAAGCAGTATCCCAGAGCTCCGCGGCTCAACACCCGGAGCTGCCCTTCATCGAGGGGCGCCCGCTCTGCGCGAGCTTCAACGCGAAGCTCCGCATGGTAACGAAAGACGAACTCCACAACGACGAGGCCGCGCACGAGGAGTACAGCGCCCTCTTCGGCTGGATCCGTTGGAAGCTGGACCGGCTGAAGACCCGCCGGTACGACACGCCGGAGGACTACGTCGAAGACATCCGGTCCTTCGAGGGCTACATGGAGAAGATCAACCTGATCCGCCGGCTCCACGGCCTCAAGGAGTGCTCGGCCGCGAACCTGAGCGACTTCGGGAGCTACTACCTGCACTGCCAGGAGCTGCCCCGCGAGATGCACTGGGAGATCCGGAACCAGGTCCTTGGCCGGTTCAGGCGGCCCGACGGCCGGCGTGTCCTGGTCTTGAAGAGCCTCCGGATCGTCAACGAGCAGACGTACGCCGAGACCCGGTTGCGCGAGCAGATGGACGAATGGGTCCGGATCATGCAGAATTCGGCGGAGGGCTGCCGGAACTACCTGAACTGGCTCACGGACGAGGAGCGGGCAGAGGCCCGGCAGCGGCTCGAGGAGACACTGGAACGGATCCTCGCGACCCATCCTGAGGCCGAGGTCGAGGCCGAGAGCGACACCGACGACGAGCGCGAGTGGGACGACCATGAGCCCTGCGACGGCCGCTACGAGAGGGACTGACGATGGGGGTCATGCGCGTCTGCCCGGAATGCGGCAGGGTCTACGAGACAGTTCTCGAAGGCCGGGACTGCCGGCGGCGGATCCAGGCGCAATACCCCCGCGAGGAGCGGTGGGTGCGCGAGCAGCTTGTCTCGGGCCTCTGCTCCGAGGAGTGCTGGACTAAGCACCTCGGGATCGACCCGAACGATCCTCCGCTCGATGATGGAGCACAATCGCCGTGATGGTCCATGACCGCACCAGCCGTGATCTCCACGTCGGTCTTCAAGCGGATGCTGACCTGGAAAGCACTTCACCCAGACTCCCCGGACCGGTTCGTCGCGTACCACGACCCGCATCAGCGACACTGCTGTGTCGTCGTCCGGATCCACCGGCTCAAGGCCGGCAGGAAGCTCCCCGGCCACCTCACGGTCTGTGAGCTACCCAGCCACCTTTTTCAGTCAACCATCCGGGTCGGCGGTGTCGTTACCGAGCTCGGATGGGCCTAGCCATGATCCGGGCATCGATCTCGCGCGCGAACTACCGCTCCGCGCTGAAGTGGGAGAAGGCCCGGCAGGGTGCCAGGTACCACTACCGGCCCGCCCTCTGCTCGCACGACGGCCGCCACACGGTCCGTTTCGTCTTCGTCAAGAAGAATGATCCGAGCGGCAAAGGGGGCACGGAGATCGTCATGCCGACCCGCGTGAACCAGGGCGTGACCTTCACGAAGACAGGCCATCAGGGGATCGAGCTGGAGTGGATCCCGTGAGTGAGAGGCTCTGCTCGACCTGTGCCAACAGCAGGCAGGACCCCGAGAACTGTTTCGAATACTGGTGCCGGCACTGGAACCTCTACGTCAACGGCCAGTACCCGCACTGGGTTTGCGAATTCTATGCAGCAGATGCACCGCACTAAGGCGACCGCGACGTCCGAAAAGAAGGACGTGTACACGGTTGTCACGAATCGTATTGTCGACCTCCTGAACCAGGGCATCGTGCCCTGGAAGCCCTGTACCAGGAACAATGGCTCCGTCAGGCTCCCCGTGAACGGCTACAGCGGCCACCGATATCAGGGCGTGAACGTCCTGACGTTACTCGGCGAACAGCTCGCCAACGGCTACGCAACGAATCGGTGGTTCACGATGCGCCAGGTCAACACGCTCGGCGCCCGCGTTCAGAAAGGGCAGAAGGGAACCCCGATTGTCTTCGCCCGGTACATCGATCGGAAGGAGAACGGCGAGGTGGTCCTCGACAAGGACGGCAACCCCGAGCAGCGCTACTTCCTGACCTACACCCATGGTTGGAACGGCGACCAGACGACCCTTGCGATCGATGTCCACGAGGAGGCTGGCCTGGACCCGGCGCTCCGCCAGAGCCGGGCCAACGACCTGCTCATGGGCTACCTCGCCCGCGAGCGAATAGAGCTCACCCACGTCGGGGCTCAGGCGTACTACCAACCCCAGTACTTCGCTAATTCCCCTCCATGATTATAATCATTCATCATCACATCTCGCCTCTTTCGCCTATCCGTGACTTCTGAGTGCAGGAATCAGCTGGATGATCTTCAACGTTGATCGCACCGCTTCCCAGATCATCAACCGGAACTGATCGAATCGAAACGCGCGCATCTCGATCGTCTTCGGCCCTCGTCTCACGGGTGAAAACCGATTCCAGAGAACGGCCATCCAGAGGTTCCTGAGGAGGAAGGATATGATGGCAAAGAGATAGCGGATCACCGGATTGCGGGTTGAGGTCCTGGGTTTCACCTGATTGCGCATCCGGTACGACGACTCGATCGCAAACCGTGAGCGATATGTCTCATGGATCCTCCGGGGATGCCAGTCGACACCATCGACGACATACCCAAGGTTCTCGGCTCCATGCTTCCCTCGTTTTCCTTTCGCGTACAGCACCACCATCGCTATCGTCAGATCCAGTGCTGGTTTTCCGCGCATGGTGTACGCGCCGAATCGCGCTCGCGTTCCGTTCAGGAGCCGTTTCATCGCACGGCTGTGTTTGCGAACGGGCAGGATAAACGGCACTTTGGCCGTTCTCAGAAACGCGATGACCGTGCGGGCATAAAACTCCCGGTCCAGGCAGAGGGCCTCGATCTCCAATCCAGCTGCCGTGATCGCATCCAGGCACCGGGCGATGTACGCGACTTTCGAGGTGCCTTTCGTCACCGGATAGACCGCCAGCGTCACCTGGCGATTTCGGGTGATCGCATAGACGGTGACATACGAGTAGAAGTCGTTGGTCGATTTCTTCAGCTGGCTCCGGATGATATACCCGTCGTTCTCCGGGACAACCGTTCCGTAATACGGGTCATTCGTGAAATCGATGGCAAAGGTATACTTTTTCCCTGGTGTCAGGACAGAGGAGAGATTGTGGCCCAGAATTGCCGTATTCACGGCTTCCAGGTCAGCCATGGAGAGCTTGGCCAGATGATACCGAAGGGAAGTCTCACATGGACTCCGTTCCAGCAGAAAACTGATGGAATGAATGGATTGCTGCATCGCAGCCATTCCCACAAGCGTACGGAAGACCGTGGTCTGGGTTAGCGACCCCTGGATCGGAATGCTCAGATGCTGATCGAGAGCAGTGACAGCGAGATCGAAGCATTGATTCGGTCGAATAGACGAACCCTGGGTGCAGGTAGTGCCTCTGGGTTGAGGAACCATGAGGAGGCAGCCTGCATAGTATATAGATCTGCCGCTTTTCTCCTCAAATCAACGATCGCAGAGACATCAGGGCCTGTACGAAATTAGTGAACTACTGAATCAGGGTATAGTGGCAAACTAGCCCCCAACCTCCTTCTCCAATGAAGGAAAATGTGATTAAATCATATTCGTTCTTTAACCCACGTTTCGTGGGAATACATCAGTACCGGCGCTCCTTAGTGCCCCCGGTTCCGGTACTTGACGACGGGTCCGGTACTACATCCAGTCCCGGGTCCGCCCGATCAGTACCGGCCCGACCCCCCCATCTTATGTGTCCCGACCCGTCCGAACCCCCCCGTTCCTCAGTGCCCTTGGTTCCGGCAATTGACAGCGGCCTCAGTACAGACCGGTTACCGGGTCCATCAATCAAAAGAGAGGGCGGGACAGCCCCACACGCATGCTCAGGAATCCCTACCGTTGCGGCAGCGATCCCATCAGGGCATAGAAATATTCAGGCTGCCGGGTGGCAAAAAGCCCGTGCCAGGCTTCGAGCGTTGCAGGTGTCATGACACCCAGTCTCCGGAATACCTGGTACGCGAACTCTACCGGTGCAAGTCCGCTTGCAGTGATGAGATCGCCGTCAGACACTGCCGGTTCGTTCACATAATGATTCTCGCCACGGTAGTTCGGGCAGAACATTTTCAGGGCTGCGGGATCGTTGCTGGTGTGCGGGCGGTTGTCCAGCAGGCCGGCATTTGCGAGGCCAAGCGTTGCACCGCAGATCGCGGCGACAGGTATTCCTTCATCAAGCAACCGGCCTGTCATCCGGAGGGCGGGCTCCTGTGCCGGATCAAGCCAGGTATCTGCTCCCGGCAGCACGAGCACGTCGCCGGGGACGGGGTGGATATCCCTGATGAGGACTTCCGGCGTCAGATGCAGCCCGCCCATGGTAGTGACGGGGTCCAAGGTACTGCCGCAAACCACGATGGAATACCGGAGTGCCGGTTCTTTCAGGTACCGTCCGGAGTGGAGCTCGGCGAGGACATGGCCCGGTTCCCAGTCGGAAAGGGTATCGAGGGTATAGAGATAGAGTGTGCGCATGATTCACCGTTATAGATAATCGGGCGGGATTGAGATATACCCCCTCTCTCTGCTTCATTCTCCATGCACTTCTGGGTTCCACCGGTTCCGGCAATTGACGACGGCTCCCAGAGCTCCGGTTCCGCGTCCGTACATCAAAGAGAGCCCGGCACCGCCCCACCACACGCGGCCGTTACCGGAGCCACCGCGACCATCCTCCGCAGAACCCGGCCCGGCACCCCGCCGCCCGCCGGCCCACCCTCACTTCTTCGGCACGAAGAGCCGCACCGGGCAGCGCTCCGCGTCGCGGTCCGCCGGCACCGGGCCGGCCATCCGGCACTCGCCCGTCCCCTTCCCCGTCTCTCTGTAGTTCTGGCAGTCGCCGCAGGTAGGCATGTCCCGGAGATGGACGTCGCCGGGTATAGCCCTTCCGGATGCCACGCCACAAGGCTATACCCGATGAGCGCACAGTTTTAACGATTTATTCGAGGCAGACCATATGCGACTCCTTCTGATCCATTCCGACTCTTTCGAGTACGAGGCGCGAGAGAAGACCCGGATCGCCGAGGAATGCTCCCTGCTCGCGGACGGCATGGAGGAGGCCCTGACCGTCTTCACCGCGGTCGAACAGGCAGACGCCGACGGCATCGAGGACGTCGTCCACCAGGCCGTCTCCGAGATCGTCGAGACCGCCGACCGCGTGGGGACGAAGAACGTTTTACTCTATCCCTACGCGCACCTCTCGAACGACCTGGCGGCCCCCGACGTCGCGATCAAGGTCCTGGCCCTGGTCGAGATCGGGCTCAACGACCTGGGCGCGTACACCGTCAAGCGGGCGCCGTTCGGCTGGTACAAGTCGTTCTCGCTCCGCTGCAAGGGCCATCCCCTCTCCGAGCTCTCGAAGACCATCGTCCCCTCCGGGGCGGACGAGGAGGCCGGGCCCGAGAAGCCCGCGGTCGAGCACTCCTTCTTCGTCCTGGCCCCCGACGGCCTCGAGCACGAGGTCGACGAGTTCCTGGACGACTCCCCCTTCGGCTGCCTCGTCAGGAAAGAGCTCGGCGTCGCCGTGCCCACGGGCGGCGACCCCGTCCACGTCGAGCTGATGCGTGCCAAGGAGCTCGTCGACTACGAGCCGGCCTCCGACGTCGGCAACCTCCGCTGGCTCCCGCGCGGCAAGCTCGTCCGCGACCTCATCGCCGACTACGCGCTCGGGCTCGTCCTCGAGTACGGGGGTTCGCCCGTCGAGACGCCGGTGATGTACGACCTGGGCGACCGGGCCATCTTCGAGCACGCCGACAAGTTCGGCGAGCGGCAGTACCGCTTCCGCTCCGGCAACCGGTCCATGATGCTCCGGTTCGCCGCCTGCTTCGGCATGTTCTCGATTATGCGGGACATGCACATCTCGCCGAACGCGCTCCCGATGAAGATGTACGAGCTCTCGACCTACTCGTTCAGGCACGAGCAGCGCGGCGAGGTCATCGGCCTGAAGCGCCTGCGGGCCTTCACCATGCCCGACATGCACACCCTCTGCCGCGACCTCGACGAGGCCCGCGCCTGCTTCGATGAGCAGCTCCGGATCGGGTGGCGGACCGGGCGCGACTTCGAGACCCCGCTCGTCGCGGCCTTCCGGTGTACCCGGGAGTTCTTCGAGGAGCACCGCGACTGGGTCGCCGGGCTCGCCCGGGAGTCCGGGGCCCCGATGCTGGTCGAGCTCCTCTCGGACCGGGTCCACTACTGGATCGCGAAGATCGACCTCGCGACCATCGACGGCCAGGGGAGGCCGATCGAGAACCCGACGGTCCAGATCGACGTCGAGTCCGCGGACCGCTTCGGGATCAGCTACCACCAGGACGGCGGCGAGGTCTACCCGCCGGTCCTCCACTGCTCGCCCACGGGCTCGGTCGAGCGCGTGATCTGCGCCCTGCTCGAGCAGACCGCGCACCAGGAGGTCCCCCGGCTCCCCGCCTGGCTCGCCCCGACGCAGGTCCGCGTGATCCCCGTCGCCGAACGGCACCTCGAGTTCGCCGCCGGGCTCGCGGACCGGCTCAACGCGGCCCGCGTCCGGACGGACCTCGACGACCGCGAGGAGAGCGTCGGCAAGAAGGTCCGCGAGGCCGGCATGGAATGGGTCCCGTTCGTCGCGGTGGTCGGCGACACCGAGGTCGAGACGGGCAAGCTCACGGTCACGATCCGCCGGCTCTCCGCGCCGAAGAAGCCGCACAAAGAGGAGTTCACCACGGACGACCTGGTCCGCGTCGTGCACGAGGCGACGGCGGGCATGCCCTTCCGGCCGCTCTACACGGCCCGCCGCCTCTCGGTCCGTCCCCGGTATATCTGATCCCCCTTTTTTCGACGGGCCTGGACCAGGGGTACTCCCCGGAGACCGGTCCCTTTAAAGCCCTGCGGCGATAAGTCACGGCACGGGGTTCTCCCATGGTCGTCGTGCTCTACTTCGACCCCGACCCGGACTGGCGGGACCGGGTTGAGCGGTGCCGCTCATTCCCGTCGGTCCCGGAGATCATCACCGCCGCGACCTTCGGGGAGGCGACCGACCGTCTCCGGGCGCAACAGGTCGACGCGGTCGTCGCCGACCCGCCCGGGACCGAGGTGCTGGCCCTGCACTCCTTCGTCCGACTGCTCCCTCAGCCGGTGCCGCTCGTGCTCTTCATGCAGCCGGGGCGCGAGGCGCTGGCGCTCCGGGCCGTCGACGGCGGGGGCGTGCGCTACGTCGAGAAGAGCGGGGACCCCGCGGACCGGCTCCGCGCCGTCTTCGCCCTGGTCGAATCGCTCTGCCGGCGCCGGGACGAGTTCGTCTCTCTCCAGCGCCGGAACGAGGACCTGGCGTTCCTCTCCGGGACGGCGATGGACCTCGTGCGCATGGACGACGATACGAACATCTACCGGTACATCGCCGGGCAGGTGCTGTGTATCGTCCCGGAAGGATTCGCGAACGTTCTGCTCTTCGATCACGACTCCCGCCTTTTGACGATCCACACGATCCTTCCCGAAGAACCGGCCGTCCGGGTCGCCCGGGAGGAGCTCGGGTCCGACCTTGTCGGGAAGTCCTTTCCGATCGATGCGGATCCGACTGCGGTGACGATGCTCGGGTGCAACCGGATGGTGGAGGCCATCACCTCGCTCTACCACGGCATGATGCAGACGCTGCCGGAGGAGGCGTGCCGGCGGATCGAGGAGCGGCTCGACATCGGCAGGTACTACTCGATGGGGTTCACGTGCCGCGAAGGGCTCTACGGGCTCCTGACGGTCGCCCTCCGGAAGGGGCGGGAGCTCGGGCCCGAGCAGCAGGAGCTGATCGAGGTCTTCGTCCGGCAGACGGCGGTCGCCCTGCTCCACCACCACTCCCGGGCGCGCCTGCGGGAGAGCGAGGCGCGGTACCGCGCCGTGGTCGAGAGCCAGCACGAGCTGGTCTGCCGCTTCCGGCCCGACGGGACCCACCTCTTCGCGAACGAGGCCTACTGCCGGTTCTTCGGCCTCTACCCGGCGTCGATCACCGGGTCGCGGTTCGTCCCGGAGATCCCCGGCGAGGACCAGGCGGTGGTCCGCGCTTACTTCGCGGGGTTCACGCCGGAGCGCCCCGACGGGGAGATCGAGCACCGCGTCCGCCTCCCGGGCGGGCGCGAGCGCTGGCTCGAGTGGTCGGACCGGGCGTTCTTTGACGCGGACGGGCGGCTCGAGGAGTTCCAGTCGGTCGGCCGGGACGTGACCGGACGGAAGGAGGCGGAGGCGGCGCTGGCCGCGCTCACGGAGGACCTCGAGGTGCGGGTCGAGATGGCGACATCCGGGATCCGGGCCGCGAACCGCGACCTGGAGGCCTTCTCGCACCATGTCTCGCACGACCTCCGGGGACCGCTGCGCGCCATCGACGGCTTTCTCGGCATCCTGATGCTGAAGTTCGGCCCCGAGCTCCCGCCAGAAGCGGTCGAGCTCGTGGGCCGGGCACGGGAAGGGGCGATCCATGCGAACCGGTTCCTCGAGGCGCTCCTCTCGCTCGCCCGCCTGTCGAGCCGGCCGCTCTCCCTGGAGCAAGTCGAGACGGCGGCGCTCGTGGAGGACGTGCTCGTGGAGCTCGTCCCGGACCCGTCGGTGCGGCGCGTCGAGGTGACCGTCGGCCAGCTACCGCCCTGCCGCACCGACCCCGAGATGCTCCGGCACGTCTGGCAGAACCTCGTCTCGAACGCGCTCAAGTTCACGCGGACGCGCGACCCGGCCCGGATCAGGATCGACGCCGGGTGCGAGGGCGGCGAGACGGTCTACCGCGTCGCCGACAACGGCCTCGGGTTCCCAAAGGAGGATGCGGAGAGGATCTTCGAGGACTTCGTCCGGCTCCACGACACGCGGGAGTTCAAGGGCTCAGGGATCGGGTTGCCGCTCGTCCGCCGGATCGTCGAGCGGCACGGCGGCAGGGTGTGGGCCGATTCCGAGCCGGGCGGGGGCGCGACCTTCTGTTTCACCCTGCCGGCCGGGTGAGGGCTTCGCCCGCGGCGACGGGTCCCGGGGACAGTCCCGATCGGCGGGCCCCACCGGGATCGCCGCCCCCCGGGGGGGCCGTTCGACACGATTCACCATTCTTAATAAACCGCCGTGTGAACCGTTTCTGATGGTTCACCGGACCGTCCTTCTCCTCGCGCTCATCACGGTCATGGCGCTCGCCGCGGGCTGCACACAGGCCCCGCCCGCGCACCACGCCCCCGGTCACCGTCCCTGTGACACCGGGGACCGCGTTCACCACCTCGGCCGACCTGATCGAGTTCGTGCAAAGGGCCGCCTCCTTCGCCCGCGAGAACGGGCGGGGGGGCGGCGGTGGAAGCGTTCAACGACGGGAACGGACCGTTCGTCGCCGGGAACGTGCACGTCGTCGCCGTCGACTACAACGGGACCCTCCTCGCGGACAGCGCGGAGCCCGGGAGGATCGGGACGAACATCTCGACCACGACCGACCCGTTCGGGATCCCCCTGGTGACGAGGCTCGCCGAGACCGCGCGGTTCAGCATCGGCCTGGTCAGCCACGACGGTCCCGGCCCGGGTAACGACTCCGCCGCCGGGCCCGGGCTCATGGTCGTCGAGGACGTGGACGGCGCGTACTACGTGGCTGCCGGGTTCTCCGCCGCCGAGGGCGACGTCTTCCCGTCGCTGGTGATGAATACGACCGGAGAAAAGGCCGACCGCGGGGACCTTGCCGCCTTCGTGAAGGGCGCGGTCGCCTACACCCGGGAGAACGGGAAGGAGAAGGCTGTCGCGGCCTTCAACGACCCGGTTGGGGGCGTCGCACGGGGCGAGCTCGCCGTCATGGCCCTCGACTGCAACGGGACCGCTCTCGCAAGCTTGCCATATGCCCCAGGGTGGCGGCGAACTGGTTCAACCTGCTCAGCTACAACGACCCCGACGTCGTGAACACCATCCGCGGCATGCGCGACCTCGCCCGGACGGGCGGCGGGTTCCTCTACACGGTCGCGAAGGTGACCGTCAACGAATCCGACGTCCTGGTCCCGAAGGTCAACTACGCCGAGCCGATCGACGACACCTGGTGGCTCTTCGCGGGCGTCGTCGACCCCGCCTATGCAGAGGTCGCCGCCGGGAACCTGACCGGCATCCCGCGGCGGCAGCATACCCGGGCCGAGCTCCACGCCCTGGTCTCCCGCGCCGTGGACTACGCAGGGACGAACGGGACCGCGCGGGCCCTCGCGGCGATCGACGACCCGGCCGGCCCGTTCGTCGACGGCGACCTCTTCGTCTGGGCCGAGGGGACAAAGGGGACCGTGATCGCCGACCCGTTCTGGAAGGAGGGGATCGGGCTGGACTATCTCGACGTCACCGACGAGAACGAAGTGAAGACGACGAGGATCGGGATCGACGCCATGCGGAACGGGACCGGGTTCTCCCACGTTCTCTTCCGGGAGACTGCGTTGAACGGGACTGCGCCCGTGCCGAAGCTGGTCTACATGAAGGCCGTGGACGACGAGTGGTGGATCGGCGGGGGGGTCTACGGCGTGGAGGTGACGGGATAGGAGACTTCCCGTGCCGAAAAAGGATTGCCCCCCTTCCAGGGTGAGGAAACGCCAGCACCCTCCGGTCCCGCTCAGGACCGCCTCCCCGGCCAGGTTCCGTACGAGATGATCATCGAGGCCATCGTCAAGGACAGAAGACCGCGTGCAGACCCCGACCCGGAACCCGATACCCGTCCCGTGAATCGCGGCCCGGCGGCTCACGGTCCGGTCTCGATATCTGACTGCCTCCTTGTACCGAGAGCGGACCGGGGCCCCGGACGGTCGGGGGCTGTTCCGGCCAGAACCTTCAGCGGCCCTTGTTCTCCCGGAAATCCCGGGCCTGCTTGCTGATCCCCTTCCAGCGTCTGCGCTCGGAGCGGGCCGACCCGATCTCCGCCTTCTCCTGTGCGAACGCGAGTTCGCCGGCGAGCCTGAGGTAGCTCTCGAGGCGGGCGCGGGAGAGGCGGCCCGCGTCGACGGCCTCACGGACGGCGCACCCGGGCTCGTGCGCGTGGGTGCAGTCCGAGAACCGGCAGTCGAAGGCGAGTTCGGCGATCTCGGGGAACGTCTCCGCGAGTCCGCCGCCCACGGTGCCGAGGCCGACCTCCCGGAGCCCGGGGGTGTCGATGACGAGGGTGCCCGAGTCGAGGACGAACAGCTCGCGGACGGAGGTCGTGTGGCGCCCCTTCCCGTCGTGGATGCGGACGCAGGCCGTCTCCTGCGCGGCGCGCCCGAGCAGGGCGTTGATCAGGGTCGACTTCCCGACCCCGGACGACCCGACGAGGGCGACGGTCCAGCCGGGCGCGAGGTACGGCGCGAGCCCGGCGAACCCGGTGCCGGCGAGGGCGCTGACGACCACGACCGGGACACCGGCCGCGACGGGGGCGACGGTCTTGGCGAGCGAGGCCGGGTCCCCGGCCAGGTCGGCCTTGTTGACCAGGATCACCGGCTGCGCGCCCGAGGCGTTGACGAGCGCGAGGTACCGCTCGATCCGGCGAAGGTTAAGGTCCCGGCCGGCCGCCGTGACGATGAAGACGAGGTCGACGTTCGCGGCGATCGGCTGGTCGGCCCCGTCCCTCCCGGGGAGACCGCGGGCGATGATGCTCCTCCTCGGCAGGACGTCCACGATCGTGGAGACGGCCGCCTCAGGCTGGGAGAGGAGGACGACGAAATCGCCCACCACCGGGAGACGGCCCGCATGCCGGAGAGCGCCCGAGGCGTGGGCGCTGACGCTTTCGTTCGCCGTGATTACGTCGAAGACGGTCCGCTGCCGGCACGAGACCCGGCCGGGCCGGTACTGCGCGGGATAGCGTGCGAACGCGGCGGTGAGGGTCTCGTCCCATCCCAGGGACGCCAGGGGGCCGGGCGGCGTCGAGCCGCACGGGTCACGCTCGGGGGTCATGCATTATCCGGCTCGGTACCAATGGTTTCAGGGACATGATGAGCCTGATCTCGGTACGCGAGGAGAGAACCGGCGACGAGGATGCGATCCGCGCCGTCGAGACAGCTGCATTCGGTCGCCCCGTCGAGGCGGGGATCGTCGACATCCTCCGCGAGTCGTGCCCGGACTTCGTCTCGCTCGTGGCGCTCGACGGCGAGCGGGTCGTCGGGCACGCCCTCTTCACCCCGGCGGCCGTCGACACCGGACCTGTCGGGATGTCCCTGGCGCCGCTCGCCGTCCAGCCGGACGCCCAGCGCCGGGGGATCGGCACCGCCCTCGTGGAGCGCGGCCTCGCTGCCTTGCGCGAGCGGGAATGTCCGTTCGTCATCGTCTACGGCCATCCCGGCTACTACCCCCGCTTCGGCTTCGAGCGGGCATCGGCCCACGGCCTCGCGAGCCACATTCCGGACGTGCCCGACGACGTCTTCATGGTCCTCGTACTCGATGCCGGTGCGATGGCGGGCGTCCGGGGCGTGGTCCGCCACCGCGTCGAGTTCGACGAGGCGATGGAGTAAGACCTGCCTCCCGCGAAGATGATACGGCAACGGCCGACCCTTGTTGCCCGAAGCCCCTTTGACGGCGCGAGCCGGTCGATGCGCCCGTCACACACGACCGACCTGGAGCGATACCGTGCGCGGGGGAGTGCGATGGAGGGCGACAGGACCGCGTTCGTCACGGGCCCGCGGATGGAGGTCCTCGAGGTGCGCCCGACGTCTCGTCACGACGTGAAGATGGCAGGTATCACAGTCGAGTGCCCTCTGCTGCATACGGCGACGGGATGCGGGGAAGGAAACCGGCCGGTGCACCCGGGGGAGCCGGTCGAGAAGCTCACTCCGCCGCCGCACCGTGGACCCCGCCAGCGGCCTCGATGGTGAAGGAATCCATCCTCTTCATTTCACGTCCGTGGCGGCGGAATGCGTCGATGGGGAACTACGGATTCATTCAAAAAAATCCAATTCACAATATTTATTGCGTAGAGCGGGGAAGGACTCGTATCCGTTCTCTTCGATGGGATTCCCCGGCGGGCCTGCCCGGGAGGCCGGGCCGGACCCGCGGCGAGGAGAGCGGGTCCGTTGATGGGCGTACGGGACCGCTCTGTCCCGCACCGACCCCGCGCTCCGGGCGAAGGCCGCGGGCCCGGACGGTGGATCCGTCGCGGCCGGAGAAACGTAATGGCGAAGAGGCTTCTGGTATACATGGCATGTGCCCTCGCCCTGATGGGCCTGCTCGGCATCCTGCCAGTGGCTGCTACAGATAGTAGCCCGGCCGTATTCTCACCGGAGCGAGACGCCAGCGATGAGATGGCGGAGAGGGAAGCGAATGAAGCCGATCGGACGCAGCGGGCCGCGATAGCTCCCGACGGTTCCTTCTCTGTGCGGCGATTCGCCCAGGACAACCAGCATCACGTCACCGGCGACGGGTGGTTCATGTCGCCTGCCGGAACCTGGAGCGTCGCTCCGAGGTTGAGCGGCAGGACGACCTTCCAGTTCGACGCGGCGAACGGGTGGGGTACGGCCACGCCGGCAGGCCAGCTCATGATCCTCTTCGAACCCTCCGGTCATGTCTTCCGTTCGACCGGCTACGACTGGCTCGTGGCCATCGGGGGAAAAGCACAACTGATGGGGAGCGGGACACTCGACGGGGCCGGCACCTACCGGTTCAGGCTGACGCTCGTCGACGGGAGGAGGCAGGGCCTCCAGAAGCCGGACCTGTTCCGGATCAGGATCTGGAACGTGGAGACGGGAGCGCTCGTTTACGATTCTCAGATGGGAGACGCTGAATGCAAAGACCCGACAACCGCCCTCGCCGGAGGATCAGTCGTAATTCATATGTAAACGCACCCCCATTCCGACGCACACGATAAGATCCGCCCTTCTCGCGGCGGATGACGCCCATCACCGGGTCCCCGGAGAGACGGTGAAGAACGACCGGACTCGTAGCTTACCAGGACGGCCGTTACCGAACTGTGAGGGTTATCTATCGTCGGCGGAGAGCGTGGTGAAGGCCGACGTCACGGTCGAACACGATCCGCCATGGCCGCTGCCTTCCCCGTGACGAGGTCGGTTCCACCCGGACCCGTTTCGCGGGACGAAGCGACGAGGCCGGCCGCATTCGTCGTCATTGTGCCCTTCTGATGCAGTTTTCGGCATGCTACGAACGTATCGTTCCGAAAGGTTTGTCGGTTCAGGGACGTATCTAGGTTAATCGCGCTTGGGGTGACAGACCCTCTTTGATGGCCCTCGGGGCCGGGCGCCGTGCCAATTCCTCCGTGCGGGATGAAATTCACCAGTGCGTAATCGCCGCTCCAGAGCGGAGCGGCTGGAGGACAAAGCATGCTCAATAGTGCAAATCATCGAGGGCTGAAGAAATCCCTCGCGCCGGCAGCAGCCCTGCTGCTGGCGCTTCTCCTGCTCGCCGTCGGCGCGCAGGCCGTACCGGAGGCCGTCGATTCGGCCGGACTCACTCCTTACCCCGGCCCTTATCCCGTGCCGGGCTACGTCCAGGCCGAGGACTTCGACCTCGGCGGCGAGGGAGTCGCGTACCACGACCTCGAGCCCGCGAACCTGGGCGGCGCGTACCGTCCCGCCGAGGGGGTCGACATCGAGACAGGCCAGTACGTCACCAACGTCGGATGGATCCGGAGCGGCGAGTGGCTCAGCTACACGCTGACCGCGACCGAGCCGCAGCCCGTCTATCTCCTGCTTTCCGCGGCGAACCCGGACGCGACGACCAAGCGCGTCACTTACTCGCTGAACGGGACGATCGCCGGGACGGTCGACGTCCACCCGACGGGAGGCTTCGAGCAATACAACGGCCATATCTCAACACCCTTCACGTTCCCGGCGGGCGAGACCGTGCTCCGGCTCTCCTTCGACGGCGTCGGGCGGATCAACCTGGATACCTTCGGTCTCGAGTCGATGGGGCCGACGCCCGCCCCGACGCCGGCGCCCGAGGTCCTGATCGATACGCCCGGGCTCCACACCCTCGACCGCGATCTCACGACCGGCTGGCTCGGCGTCATGATCAACAGCTCCGACGTCGTTCTCGACGGCATGGGCCACACCATCGAGGGGACGAAAGCGAACTCGACGGGCGTCTACGCCTCCGGGACCCCGAGCCTCTGGTCGTCCGGGGTCCTCACGAACGTCACGATCCGTAACCTCACCGTCAGGGACTGCGGCGCCGGGATCACCCTCGGCGGCGTCTCGGGCGCCGTGCTCGAGGACGTCGTCGCCGAGCGGAACGTCGTCGGACTCGAGATCAGCGGGGGCGGTACCACCAACGACCACCTCGTCCGCGACTCTGTCTTCCGCGAGAACAGCCGCGTCGGGATCTCCGCCGGCTACCCGGCCTAGGGGGTCGCGATCGAGGGGTGCTCGATCACGGGCAACGGCGCTGGGATCGATGCGGACCTCCTCAGGTCGAGCGAGCGCACGGCGAACCGCGTCGTCGACTCGACGGTCTCGGCGAACCTGGCAAACGGCATCTCCCTCAGGGAGACCCGCCTCGAGGTCCGGAACTGCACCGTTGGCGAGAACGGCAACGACGGCATCTACGTCGAGCACGGCGGCGCCGAGGTCGCGGGCTGCCACATCGAGCGGAACACCGGCACGGGCGTCGAGTCCTCAGACCGCGGCGGCTCCGACATCCACGGCAACTGGATCACCGGCAACGGCCAGGGCGTCGTCGTCGGCGGCGACTGGTCGTCGAGCGTCCGGAACAACTACTTCAACAACACCGACAACGGGTTCTTCGGCGCGTCCGTGGCCGGGCTGCTGAACTACGAGAAGACGGCCGGGACGAACATCGTTGGCGGCCCGTACCTCGGCGGCAACTTCTGGGCGAACCCCAGCGGCACGGGCTTCTCGCAGACCCACGCGGACGCCGATCATGACGGCATCTGCGACGAGCCGTTCGTCATGGAGGACGCGACCGACGCCCTGCCGCTCGCGGCCTGGAACGGCTCGCCCGGGACCAAGCCGTTTCCGTACAGACCGCACCCGGTCCCCGGCCGGATCGAGGCCGAGGACTACGACCTGGGCGGCGAGAACGTCGCGTACCACGACACCACGCCGGGCAACGCCGGCGGCGCGTACCGCTCCGAAGACGTGGACATCGAGACAGCCGGCGGGATCACCAACGTCGGCTGGATCCGGGACGGAGAGTGGCTGCTCTACACCCTGGACGTCCAGGAGGCGGGCCGGTACACCATGACGGCCCGCGCCGCGAGCCCGAACAGTGGCCGGAGCGCGACGGTCTCGGTCAACGCGGATCCGGCCTACACGCACACTCTGAACCTGCCGAACACCGGCTCGTTCTCGAGGTTCACGACGGTCGTCGTAGACGACGTCACCCTGCCGGCAGGGAGCGTCACCCTGCGGCTGACCTTCCACGGCGACGGCGAGAACCTGGACTGGTTCGCGTTCGCGCCTAGCCAGCCGGGTCCCGAACCCTTCGAGATCCCGGGAACGATCCAGGCCGAGGACTACGTGCCCGGCGGCGAGGGCGTCGGGTACCACGACACGACGCCCGGCAACAGCGGCGGCGCGTACCGCTCCGACGATGTCGATATCGAGACGGCGGGCGGCGTCACGAACGTCGGCTGGATCCGGAACGGCGAGTGGCTCCACTACACAACGACCGTCGCGAACGCCGGGACGTACACGATGACCGCCCGGGTCGCGAGCCCGAACAGCGGACGGACCATCGCCGTCCTTGTCGACGGCGCCCAGGCGGCTACGATCGCGGTCCCGAACACCGGCTCGTTCGCGACCTTCCGGACGGTCCAGGTCCCGGTGACGCTTTCGGTCGGCTCGCACACCCTCAAGCTGACCTTCCAGGGCGACGGCCAGAACCTGGACTGGATCGCGTTCGCCGTGGGCGGAACCACCCCGCCCACGCCCGAACCGTCGGCCGGAGCGAGCTTCGTCGCCGTCCCGGCGACGGCGCCGCACGGCAGCGCGGTGAAGTTCACGGTCACTCCGGCGGCTGGAAAGGCGATCCGGTCGGCCTGGTGGAGCTTCGACGCGCCGGCGCACCTGAACACCTGGAACTCCCGCGCGGTCAACCCGACGTTCTACTACCCGGCGAGAGGCACCTTCTCGCCGCTCGTGAAGCTGACGTACACGGACGGCTCGAGCGAGACGGTCCAGCGGGCGGGCTACGTCACGGCGACGTGAGACCCCGCCCCCTCCCTTCTTTTCAGAACGGCCCCGGCGGGTCCGGCCGTGGTGGGGCCGAGCGGCGTCCCTATCCCACGAGCGAGAGCCAGCCCCAGTAGCAGAACCCCTGGACAACGACGAGGACGAGCCCGATCGCGGTGAAGGCCCGTGCCCGGACCGTCTCGCCCATCCGCCCGGCCGACTCGACCACGATCAGGTTCGAGGCCGCGCCGAGGAGCGTGACGTGACCGGCGATGGTCGAGCCGGCCGCGAGGGCCATCAGGGCCGTCGTCCCGCCCGGCTCGACGAACGGGAGCGCGATCGCCACGAGAGGGACGTTCGAGACGACCTGGCTCCCGGCGACGGCGACGGCCATCAGGATGGCCACCGAGCCGCCCGCCTCCCCGAACGAGGCCTCTGCCAGTCCCGAGCTGCGGACGCCGGCCGTCATCACGAAGAGCCCGACGAAGAGAACGAGGGTGCGCCAGTCGACCCCCGCGAGCAGTTCCCGGCGGTCCGGGCCGAGCAGGAGGAGCGGCGCGGCCGCGGCAAGGGCGATCGCGATGGGCGGGAGCGCCGGGAGGTCGGTGGAGAGACCGGTCACGACACCGGCGACCACCAGGACGCCCAGGACGCCGAGCGAGAGAACAACGGGGAGATCGCGCCGCAGGTCCCGGGTCTCCACCCGGTCCGCTCCCCTCTCTCCCGGGGGTGCGGCGCCGAAGAGCCCGGGGTAGGCCAGGCGGACGAGGACGAGCACGGCCAGGAGCGCGGCGAGGGTCGGCGGGCCGAGGTGCACGAGAAAGCCCGCGAACGGGGCGTCGAGGACCGGGCTCGCCGCGATCAGCAGGTTCTGGGGGTTGCCGATCGGGCTCGCCACGCTCCCCGTGGTGACGCCCGCCATCAGGAGCACGAGGAGCGGCTCGGGCGGCAGGTCCCTGTGCCGGGCGAGCCGGACCAGGAACGGGGCCCCGACCACGGCCACCGCGTCGTTGGTGACGAGCGCAGAGAGGAGCGCGATGGCCGCGAGGAGCCCCGCGATGACCGGGCCCGAGAGCGGGAGGGCGTCGAGCCGGGCCAGGGCAGCGTCCGCGAGCCGGCTCCGGCCGAGCCCGGCGCCGACCACGAAGAGGCCCCCGAGCGTCGCGAGCACGCCCCAGTCGATCGCGGCCGCCGCTTCCTGCGGCGAGATGCCGCCGGTGGCGAGTACGAGGAGCCCGCCGGCGACGGCCGCGGCCCAGGCCGGCACCGCCCGTCCTCCGACCCGGCGGACCATGAGGAGAGCGGCGAATGCGCCGAGGATCACCAGCGGATGGACGAGCGGCATAACGGTCAAATAGCAGCGACAGTGATTGATACCCTATGAAGTCCAGCTACCTGCTGATACTCCTCGTCGCCGGGATCGCGGTCCTCGCCGCGGGGTGTACCGGGACCGACTCGGGCGGCACGACGACCACGGTTCCCACGACGGGCGCTCCGTCCACGGGCGCGGCCACCGTTGCCACGACGGGCGTCGAGACCGGGGAGCCGGCCGTCACCGGTACCGCTGCTGCCACCGGAACCCTCGAGACCCTCCCGTCCTACCTGGCGCTCTCCATCCAGGTGAACCGGCACCCGATCAACCGCGACATCGAGGTTCTCTTCAACGGCGGACCGGGGCAGGGGTCCGCCCGGAGCATGGAGGTCACCATGATTCGCTCGGACGGGACGACCGAGACCCGGCCTCTCGAGCTGAGCCAGGGTTCGACCGTCACCTTCCGGGGGTCCCCGGGGACGGACACGGTCTCGGTAAAGGCCTCGTTCACGAACGGCAGGACCTACCGGTTCTTCGAGCAGGCCGTGAAGTGAGATCCATCACCCCTCTTTTTTCACCCGCCAGTGGATGAGGACGCCCTCGTCGCAGGGCGAGACCTTCTCGAGGTCCAGGCCGACGAACGGCCCGCTCGACGAGAGCCCGGGGCCGTCCGCGAGCGTCGGGGCCGTGGCCCCGCCGATCACCATGTTCCCGACGAAGACCATCAGCTCGTCCGCGAGCCGCTCCGTCAGGAAGGACGCGATCAGGGTCCCGCCGCCCTCGACCATCAGGCGCCGGACCCCCAGGTCGTGCAGCCCCTCCAGGAGCAGCCGCAGGTCGACCCGCTCCCTGCCCGCGACGATCACCGTCGCGTGCTCTCCGAGCGCCCGCCGCCTTTCGGCCGGGGCCGCCTCCGAGACGCCCACAACCCGGAGCCCCGGGCCCCGGTGGAGAACGGCGGCCCCGGTCGATAGGGTCCCGCGCGAGTCGACCACGACCCGTACCGGGTGCGGGTCGCGCCCTTCCGCTTCCCGGGCGGCGACGAGGGCGGGGTCCTTGACCGTGAGAGAAGGGTCGTCGGCGAGCACGGTCCCGATCCCGACCATCACGGCGTCCGCGCCGGCCCTCAGCCGGTCGACCCGCCTGAAGTCGCCGGGCCCCGAGATCTTCACCTGGCGCCGCTCGTAGGTCGAGAGCTTCCCGTCGGCCGAGATCGCGGCGTTCACGAAGACATGCGGTCGCATGAGAAACCGTTGGGCGGCCCGGGATATGGCTCCTCCTGCCGGGCATACCCTTAATGGCCTGCCCGGCCCTCATTCTCTCATGTACGACTTGCTCCTCGCCCCGCGGTGGTCGCCGTACCTCGTCGGAGCCGGCATCGGATTGCTCATCATCGTCTCTTTCGTGCTCTCGAACCGGCCGCTCGGCGCCTCGACCGCCTACGCCAAGGCGGGGGGGATCATCTCCCGCCTCGCATACCCGCAGACGGACGCCATGGACTACTACCGCAAGGTGACGCCGACCGTGGACTGGCAGCTGATGATCCTGCCCGGGATCGTGATCGGCGCCCTTCTCTCGGCCCACCTCTCCGGCACCCTGGCGCTCGAGGTGGTTCCCCCGTTCTGGGAGGCACGGATCGGGGGCGGAGTCGTGCTCCGCTGGGTCGTGGGCGTCGTGGGCGGCATCCTGCTCGGGTTCGGGGCGCGCTGGGCCGGCGGGTGCACGAGCGGTCACGGGATCAGCGGGAACCTCCAGCTCTCGCTCGCCTCGATGCTCGCCTCGGCGGGGTTCTTCATCGGCGGGATCCTGGTCTCGCTGGCGCTCTTCGGGGTCCCTTCCGACCTGGGGCTCTGGGGGTTCCTGTGAGGTGTTGCGATGACACTCGACGCCATCCGTGAGAACCGGCCCCTCCAGACCGCCCTCGGGCTCGTCTTCGGCGTTCTCTTCGGCTTCCTGCTCGAGCGCGGGGGCGCCACGGATCACGCGGTGATCTGGGGCCAGCTCCTGCTCTACGATTTCACGGTCGTGAAGATCATGCTCTCCGCCGTGATCGTCGGGACGCTCGGCTTCCACCTCCTCCACGCGTACGGGATCGCCGAGCGGCGGGTCGCGGCCCCGTCGATCGGGACCCACCTGGTGGGCGGGCTGATCTTCGGGCTCGGTTTCGGGCTGCTCGGCCTCTGCCCGGGCACGGTGGCCGGCGCGGTCGGCCGGGGGTCGCTGGACGCGCTGCTCGCCGGCGTGGTCGGGCTGCTGATCGGGACCCGGCTCTTCGCCTCGTACTATCCCCAGATCCATCCCCGGGCCGCGCGGGCGGGGCCGCTTCCCTGGAAGACCCTGCCCGAGATGCTCGGCGGCATCAGCCCCTGGCCCGTCATCGGGGTCCTCGTGGTGGTGGTCCTGGCGCTCTTCTGGGTGCTCGAGGTCCTGGGGATCTGACTCACCAGCGGTGCTCGTATCCCCGCCGCTCGATCGCCGCGCCGTCGATCGTGACGCGGCCGGGTTCGGCCGTGACCGTCCCGATCACGGTGCAGGCGACCCCGGGGACCGGGTAAACGGAGGGGGGGCAGCAGAAGAGGAGCTCGAAGTCGCCGCCGCCGTAGAGCGCGAGCGCGGTGGCCCCGGGCTCGGGCACCCCCCCTGGGCGCGGGAGGGCGTCGCCCGAGATCGCGAATCCCACCCCGTTGACGGCCGCGAGGTCGTAGAGCGAGAGCGCGAGGCCGTCGGAGAGGTCCATCATCGCCGAGATCCCGGCGAGGCCGAGCCGCCGGCCCTCAGCGACCCTGGGCTGGGGCTCGAGGAGCGCGAGCCGGTGGCACCCGTGCCCGAGCAGGCCCGCCTCGGCCCGCCCGGGCACGCCCGTCACGCAGACCAGGTCGCCGGGGCGCGCGCCCCGTCGCCGCACCAGGTGCCGGGGGTCGCACCAGCCGAGCGCGGTCGAGACCAGGGTCAGTTCGTCGTGCCGGTCGATGTCCCCGCCGGCGAGCCGCCCGCCGTGCCGGGCGCAGCAGTCGGCGGCGCCGCGAGTGATCCCCGCGAGCCGTGCCGGGTCGTCGAGCCCCGCCGCCAGGAGAAGCACGACAGGCTCGGCTCCCATCGACGCGATGTCCGAGAGCGAGACCGCGGCCGCCATCCAGCCCCGCTGCCAGTCGGTCATGTCCCGGGGGAAGTCGGTCGTCTCGTGGAGCATGTCGGTCGTCAGGACGAGACACCGGTCCCCGCAGGAGACCACGGCGCAGTCGTCCTCGACCGCGCCGTCTCCGATCACCGACCGGACTGTTGCGAGCAGCGCCCGGTCATCCACCGCGCCGCACCTCCTTCTCCCGCTCGGTCTGGTACTCCCGGAGCACGCCCCTGATCATCGCCTCCTGCTGCTCTTTATGGAGGGCCTCCTGGCCCCGGGCCCACGCCTCCTCGGCCCTCGCCAGGCGTTCGGCGTCGACCCGTCCGATCAGCCCGCTGACCTCGACCCCGACCTCTCCTCCCGCGACGAGGGGCAGGTCGAGCTCGCGGCAGAGCTGGACGAGTGCGGGGTCGACGCCCTCGAGCGAGCGGGCGTTCAGGACGAGCCCTCGCACCCGGAGGTCGGCGAGGTCCCTGACCGTGGTCCGGCCCCACCCGTCGTACCCCGCGACGTAGACGAGGTCCCGCGGATGGATGCCGAGCGTCTCGAAGAGCCGGCGGACGGCCTCCCGCGTGAACGCGGCGAGCACCTTCACCGGGACGCCGGTGGGGTCGAGCCGGGTCTCCTCGTGGCGGCGGAGGAGCGAGACCCGTCGCTTCAGGCGTTTCGCGTGCTTCTCTTCCCGCCGCAGGCGCCCGCGGAGGCTCTGGATCTCGGCCTCCCTGGCCGCGACCTCGGCCGACTCGCGGACCGACGCGGCGGCGCGGGACCGGGCCTTCCGCAGCCTGGCCTCGAGCCGGGCGATCTCCCCGTCCTTGGCGGCACTCTCGTCCTGAAGTTCCCGGACGAGCGTCCGGAGCCGCTTGTTCTGTCCCTCGAGCAGCCGGACGCGCTCCTCGTCCTCTCCGATCGCCTCGGCCGGCGAGGGCGGCGCGGGCGGGGGCCGGGATGCCGGGCGGTCGCGGAGGGCTTCGAGGACCTGCTCGAGCGACTGGCCCCTGACGACACCCGCCCGCACCTCGTCCAGGTCGTACCCCGGCGGGACCCGGCGGAGCAGGTTCGAGAACCGGTTCCGGTAGTGGCGGGCGGCCTCGAGAGCGGCAGCGAGGGCGTCGCGCTCGTGGTCGTTGGAGCACGGGTGGGGCCGTGCCGCCTCGATCTTCGCCTCGACGCTGATGTCGGCTTTCGGCGTGAACGGGACGGCCGAGAAGGCCCTCCGCACCTTCTCGACCGAGAACGGCATCGCGTGGACATCGGTGGCCACCACGAGCGGGCGACCGATCCGGGTCAGCTCCTCGACCAGGTCGGCCAGGGTGATCTGGCGGCTCGAGCGGAGCGCGAGCAGGTTCCCGTCCAGGTCGAGGGCCGCGTACGCGGTCGTCGTCCCCGGGTCGATCCCGACGATCAGGTACCGGGGACGACCGGTCGCGGGTCGGTACCGGATCCGCTCGAGCCGCTTCCCGTTCACCCGCACCTGGACGTCGGCCCCGCGGTACGTGGAGACCGGGAGGTCGCCCGGGGGCACCGGGAGGTCGAACACGACCCGGCTCAGCCCGCCAAAGGCCCGGGTCTCCTGCTTGACGTACCGGAGCCCCGCGGCCGCCAGCCCGGCCTCGACCTCGCGCGCCTTCCGGCGGACCGCCCCGTGGATCTTCCGGGCGTAGCGGTTCTGCGACCAGCCCCCGCGACCGGGGGAGCGGTGCCGGGTCACCGTGACCCGGGAGGTGTTCTCGAACGCGATCACCTCGGCGCCGGCACCGAGCTCGGCGACGCGGGCGATCGTCCGGGCCTCGTCGTGGGGGGAGAGCCGGTTGAACCGGAGGTTGTACCTGCCTGCGACCTGCGCCAGGCTCTCCGTCCGCTCCCCGCCGGTCACCTGGACGAGGCGGGTCCCGGGGGGCATCCCCTGGAGGAGGTCCCAGAGCTCCCGCTGGTCGGCCGCCAGCTCCTGGACCGAGTCGACCGCCAGGACGTCCGGGCGCTCTTCCGCCAGGCGGCGGAGCAGCCGGAACTGCGTCACCTCGGTCTCCTCGAGCACCTCGCCGTCGACCAGGAGGACGAAGGCGTAGGAGGGGCGGCGCGAGCGCGAGCGGACTGAGCCCCGGATCACGTCGACGCCGATCACCTTCATCCGACCACCGAGTCCACGACCCCGTCGAGGTCCCGGTTGAGGCGGTATTTCCGGGTGAAGTGGGCCAGGACGTTCCCGAGGTCGTTCTCGAGGATGGCCCGCGCGTTCGGGTGCTCCGGCGTTACCCACTGGGGCCAGTCGATCAGCACCACGCGCTCCCCGTCCATCATCACGTTGAACTCGGAGAGGTCGTTGTGGATAGCGCCCAGGCGGTACGCGGTCCGGACGCCGGCGACGATCTCGTCGAGGATCGTCCCCGGGTCGTCGAGCCGGCACCGGTTCAGGGTCGCCCCGCCGACGAGGTCCATCACGACCGCGTTGCGGTCGATCGCGACGGGGGCCGGCACCGGGACGCGGGGGTGGAGGAGGGTCAGGGCCCCGAACTCGCGTTCGGCCGAGAGGCGGGAGGCCTGGAGCCAGGAGGAGTTCGTATGGTCGGGCAGGTAGTCCCGGTTCCGCCGGACCGACTGGAACGAGCGCTGACCCACGTGGTGGAGCTTGATCGCGACCGGGGCCAGCCCGAGACCCTCGTAGACCACCGACTCCTTCCCCTCTCCGGTCAGCGTTCCGAGCGCCCGGAGCGTGCCCCGGGAGGTGAGCGCTCGCAGGGCCAGCGTGTCGAGCCCGGCGTAGACGAGCGTGTACCCCTCGTACGGCACCTTCTCGTAGCGCACGAGCCCGCGCCCGATCAGCCGGCCGAGCCGGTACGCCAGCTCGGACCCGGAGAAGCGGGTGGCCGTCTTCAGGTCGTCGAGGGGAACCCACTCGAACCGGTGCATGAGCCGCTCGAGCGTCCGCATCACCCGGAGGTCGTACGGCTGGAGTGACCGGATCACCTCGGCCGAGAGGGGCATCTCTCCAACAATGGTACGCCGACGGTTAAAAGGAGCGCGGACCCGGCAGGCAGGGTCTTTTCCCGGGAGGTTTTAATGAATGGGTGATGGAGTTCGCACGGTGCAGCCGGTGCCGGCGCGAGGCGGTCGCGTTCCAGGCGTACTCGGGCCGCGCGCTCTGCGCGGAGCACCTGCTCCGCGATATCGAGGCGCGTGGAAAGCGGGCGATCCGGCAGCAGGGCGGTCTCGGGACGCGGGAGCGGGTCGGCGTGTTCGTTGAAGAGGGGGGCGCGGGAGCGGCCCTCCTCTGGTTCGCGGTGCGGCAGTTCGGCCGGCGCCGGGACACGGTTCTCGTCGCCCTCCTCCCCGGGGAGTCGGCCCCGCCGGGCCTCCCGGAGGGGGTGGAGGTGGCCGCGATCGGCGACCGTGGCCCGGAGAGTGCGGCCGCCGGCCTGGGGTGCAACGTGCTCGCCCTCCCCACCACGCTCGAGGAGATGGCGTCCTCCGTGCTCGGGGCGGTGCTCGCGGGCCGGCAGGCGACACTCGCCGACGGTAGGGTGCAGGACGGTCTCCGGGTCGTCCGCCCGTTTCAGCACGTCCCCGCGACCGAGGTGGGCCTCTACCTCGCCCTCGTCTCGGGAGAGGCGGTCCCTCCGGCCGGCGGGCCGAGGGGGGCTCCCGACCCCGTCCTGGCGTTCGCGGCGGAGGAGCTCGCGAGGCACGCCGCGGCCCACCCCTCCGCGCCGTTCGCGCTGGTCAGGGTCGCGGGCGCGATAACCGAACTCGGGTCCGGGGACCGCGGAGTCCGGGGGACGGCCGGTGACGCCCGTCCCGGACCCCGGCCCCCCGGCCCTGCCCGGGACGCTCCGCGCCGCGCCTGCCGGAGGTAACGAGTTAAGGTTTCAACCCCGATCACTCTGTGTGGAACCGATGACCGGGGGTGGGTGCGGCTGCGAGCTGAACCGGATCGAACAGATGATCCGGCACATCTACTGGGAGAGCGAAACACGGGGCGTCGTGATCGGGGTCTCGGGGGGGATCGATTCGTCCGTGGCCGCTGCAGTCTGCGCCCGGGCGCTCGGGCCCGGGAGCGTGCTCGCCCTCTCGCTCCCGACCGGTGTGAGCGACCCCGCCGACCTCGAGGACGCGGCCGAACTCTGCCGCCTTCTCGGGTGCGAACACCGGGTGGTCTCGATCGAGCCCGTGCTCGACAGCTACCGGCGACTGCCCGGGTTCGACCCGGGTCCGGTCCTGCTCGGGAACGTGATGGCCCGGACGCGGATGACCGTGCTCTACCACGTCGCGAACCGCGACGGCCGGCTCGTCTGCGGCACCTCGAACCGGACCGAGTACCTGCTCGGCTACTCGACGAAGTGGGGCGACAGCGCTGCCGACGTCCAGCCGCTCCTCCACCTCTACAAGCGGGATGTCTGCCGGCTCGGCCGCGAGCTCGGGCTCCCCCAACGGATCATCGAGAAGCCGCCGACGGCCGGCCTCTGGCCGGGACAGCGGGACGAGGACGAGCTCGGCCTCACCTACGCCGAGATCGACGGCGCGCTCGAGGAGCTCGAGTCGGGCGGGTGGACTGCCCGGACGCCGGTCGAGGAGCAGGTGCTCGCCCGGGTGCGGGCCGCCGGCCACAAGCGGAGAGCGCCGATCTCCCTTTTCGGGGACTCCCCGGGCTTCTAGGATCCCGCGGAGGGCCCTTCCCGGGCTCACGGGGAGACGGGCGGCCCTCGTTTACATTCCGAGTCCGGGGATAACCCTCCGATCGGCCCGGATACCCGACAAAAAGAGGAGGGCGCGAACCGGGAGGCGGTACCCCGTCCCCCTCACGGGAATTGGAGGATGCCGGCGAACGCCCCGGGGTTGTCGAGCCAGTCGAGCGGGAGACGCTGCTCGACCAGGTCGTAGAGGGTGCTCCCCGGGGTGACCCCGAGCTGCCGGAGGTCCGGGGGCGGGCACCGGCGGAGCGGCGGCACCTCGGCGTAGGCAGGGTTCGGAACGAAGCCGCCGTCGGCGAGCTCGTAGTAGGCCGCCCCCCGTGAGACCTCGTACGGCCGGTAATCGCTCGAGAACGAGCGCGAGACCAGGTTCGCCATCACGAGGTCGTCTCCGGCGGGGTTGATCGTGACGTGCCCGTACCCGGGCGGCATCAGCACGACCGTCCCCGCGTCCGCCTCGACCAGGACAACGTCCGAGAGGTCGGGCCGCTGGAGGAGGTAGTGCGCCCGGCCGGCCATCACCTCGTAGACCTCGGGGTAGGGGATCCCGGACGGGGCCGGGGGGTGGTAGTGCCCCTTGGTCTTGACGTACTCGTTGCAGAAGGTACCCGGGGGTATCCGCGTGATGTCGTACCGGATGTGCCGGGACTCCAGCCACCGCCGGTCTTCATCGGTGCGGGCGAGGTCGCGGTACATGAAGTAGATCGGGCCGGGGATCAGGCAGTCCGGGTCGGCGGTCATCCCGTCGAGTTCGGACCCGTCCCTCGCCACCGGCACGGGGAGGTCGGCCTCTGGCCAGCCTGGTATCATGACGACCTCTTTCGCGCGCGGCTCAGATAAACCCCGCACCCGCGCCGGCAGGGTGCCGGGTCCTTCGAGGCGTCGCGAAGAGGGGGCGTTCACACCTGGAGGATCTCTGTCCGGGCACGGGCGCCGGGCCCGCCTGCCCGTCAACCTGCCGTCCCGGGTTCGAGGACGGCGACCTGCTGCTCGATGGCGATCATCTCCTCGACCTCCATCACACCCCTCATGGCGAGGAACGAGACCGGGTATCCGGCCTCGCGGACCGCCGCGATGAGATTGGTGCCCCCGAGCGCGATCACCCCCATGTACTGCGGGCTGACCGGGACTCCGAGTATCGGGCTGTTCGGAAGCCCGACCTCGAGCACACCCATGAACCGGCTCCCCGCCAGGTCGTCGAGCAGCTCGGCGACCGCCGATTCCGCCTCCATGTGGCACTCGCGGATGTTGGCGAGGACCGTGCCGTTCCCGGTCCGGATCACCTCGCCGACCGAGGAGATCTCGTCGGCGATCAGGACCTGGGTCGGGTCGATCGTCGTCTCGTCGAAGTGGATGAGGTGCGTGAACCGGCGCGGGATACGGTCGACGATCTCGACGACACCGCCGCCGATCGGGTGGAACGGGATGCCGCGCTGCAGGAGGATCCCGTCGAGCGTGACCGAACAGACCGTGCAGATCCCGGCCTGGCCCTCGGGAACCGTGTAGCCGTCTATCGACTCCCCGCCGCGGACGACCCGGACCAGGTCGGAGGAGCTCACCCCCGAGAGGCAGGTGACCCGGATCACCTCGAGGACGGCAGGCAGGTCGCCCGCGCGAACGAGCGAGAGGTTGTAGACCACCCGTCCCTTTCCACTGACCGGGTCGTACGTGACCTGCATCGCGTAATTCTCGATCTGGTGGTTGACGAACATGAGGAACGGGGTCATCATCTCTAATCCTCCTGGCGATAGAAAAATTGTTCTATAGCTGGCCGTCAAAGTTAGATCGATGGACAAGCTGGTCCGCGAGCGTGCACGTGAGGAGATCGGCCGGATCCTGGAATCCGCCTCGTTCGACGTGGCGCCGATGGACCCGCCACTCGACCTCTCGGCGATACGCGGGGGCGAGTGCGTGCTCGTGCTCTGCAGCGATGACGAGGCCGATTGGAGCGCGTTCGACCAGACCGTCTACCGCGTCAGGGCGGGTGGGAGCGAGGTCGTCTGCCGAAAGATCCTCTTCTCGACCTCCGACCGGGTAAGGGCGGAGCACTGTGTCGCCTGGGGGCTCCCGGCCCTGGTCGATTACGCGGGGAGGTCGGCCTGCGCCCGGGTGACCGGCCGGGAGCTCGCGCTCGACCTCTCGCTCCCCCTGCCCCCGGTAGTGCTCCGCGAGCCGGAGAGAGATGCCGGGGCCGGCGGCATCCCCCACCTCCCGGTCCGGATCTCCGGGAGCGAGGCCTCCATGCTCGCCCGGAGCGACGGGGCGGTCCGGCTCCGCCTGATCCCGTTCTGGTGCGCGCGCTACTCCTCGTCCGGGGGGACGACCTACAAGAACCATACGATCCTCTTCGACGACGAGGGACTGCTCGCGCTGAACGCGATCAACGGCGAGATCGAGGCGGTCGAGGAGCTCCCCGTCGTGCGGGGGGGGCTGCCGGACGGGACGGAGGTGATGGAAGCCCTGATCCCGCGCGAGGACGCGGGGGAGAGGGTCGTCGAGCACGTCGTCCGGAGCCTGACCAAGAAGGTCAGGATCCGCCAGGAGCGGCGCGACGCGATCTTCTACGAGGAGAAGGTCTTCCGCCCCGACCCCCGCTCGATCCGCACGGACCTCTCCCGGGTCTTCGTGCCGGTCTGGCAGGTCACGGGGGGGTCGATCGTCGAGATAAACGCCTACTCGGGCGAGACGCTCTCTTCCCCGATGGACGAGGGCGTGGAGATCCTCTGATGGACCCGGTCACCGTGATCGGCGGCGGGCCCGCGGGTCGCTTCGCCGCGATGCACCTCGCGAACGCCGGCCGGCAGGTCAGGCTGGTCGAGAGGCGGAATCTCGGGGGGCAGTGCCTGCTCTACGGGTGCATGCTCGTGAACGCGATGAACGATGCCGCCCGGGCTGTCGTGGATGCACGGCGGCTCGCCTCCCTCGGCGTGCTCGCCGGCCAGCCGTCGGTCCACCTGGAAGGCCTCTTCCGGTCGATGGCCGGGATCCAGTCGACGATCACCGGGGTCCTCTCCGACGAGACGGAGGGGACCGGGGTGGAGGTCGTCTCCGGTGTCTCGGCCGGTTTCGACGGGACGCGCGCCGTGATCGACGGTCGGCCGGTCGAGTCCGGGGCCGTCATCATCGCCACCGGCTCCCGCCCTGCCCTCCCCGCGGTCCCCGGGATCTCGCGCGAGGGGGTCTACACGGCCGCCACGATCGCCACGATGAGGGAGGTGCCCGGGCGGGTCGCGATCGTCGGGGGCGGGATCCAGGCCGTCGAGTTCGCCTGGATCTTCGCCGCGTTCGGCGCCGAGGTCGACCTGCTCGTCAGGAGCAGGCTACTCCGGGGGCTCGACCCCCACCTCGACCGGTGCGCGCGCAGGGAGCTCGAGAACGTCAGGATCCGGGAGGAGACCGGCCTGGTCTCGGTCGACGGCGGGCGCCGGGTGAACGGCGTGACGGTCTCGTCGGGCGGAGAGGAGGAGGGGTTCCCCGTCGACGCGGTAATCGCAGCGATCGGCCTCGAACCGAACAGCGAGGTCTGCGCGGGGGTCGAGAAGAGAAGCGACGGGACGATCGTCGTGGACGACCGGCAGCGGACCTCGGTGCCCGGCGTCTACGCCTGCGGGGATGTCACCGGCCCGCCCTATCTCACCCCGGTCTCGCGGCAGGAGGGGCGGGTCGCGGCAGAGAACATCCTCGGGCGGGAGGCCCGGACCGACCGACGGCTGGTCCCCCGGGGTTTCCGGCTCGGGAACCAGTACGCCTGGGCCATCGACGAGAGCGCGACCACCGGGTCGTACGCGGTCCCGGCCCCTGCCGGGCCGGGCTCGTTCTTCGCCGTCCCGGACCGTGGAACCGGGGTCGCGAAGGTCTTCGTCGACGAGAGCGGGGCCCGGGTCACCGGGATCGCGGCCTCCGCCCCGGAGGCGGCCCTCCCCGTCATGTACATCGCGGAGATGATCCGCCACGGGCTCCGGGTCGACGGTCTCTCGGACTTCTACGAGATCCACCCGGTGGCCGACGGGCTCCACGGCCTGATCCGGTACCTCGGGGAACGGCTCACGGACACCGCCCGGGACTAGTCTTAAATACCAGATCGGTGCATGCACCGGCATGAAGGGCGAACGGATCGTCGCGGTCCTCGTCCTCCTCCTCGTGATAGCGGACGGTGCGGGAGCGATCCGTGTCCTCGGCGGCGAGGAAGGGGGCATGACCGTGATCGCGGAGCCGGTCGACGACGACGTCGTCGCGGCAAGCGGCCAGGTCTCTGTCGAAGCGCCCATCGGGTCGCTGATCGCGGTCGGCGGAGAGATTGGGGTCCATGCCCCCGTCGCCGGAGACGTGATCGCGGCCGGCGGCACCGTCCGGATCGACGGCCCGGTCGGCGGCAAGGTCGTCCTGGTTGGGGGACGGGTCGACCTGAACGGCACGGTGGAGCGGAACGCCCTGGTGAGCGGGGGCGAGGTTCTCTTCGGGCCCGGAGCGCGGATCGGGCGCGACGCCCGGGTCTCGGCGGGCACCTTCACCCACCGCGGCGACGTGAACGGGACGCTCTGGATCGAATCCGCGTCCGTCGTCGACGAGGGGTCGGAGGGAGCGCTCCGCTACTCGTCCAGCGGGGAGAGGCAACCAGTGAACTGGACGGCCTCAGGCGGTACGGGAGGCATCGGGACCCTGGTCTCCTGGCTCTCGGCCGTGCTCTTCCTCCTCTGGACGATCGGCTTCCTGCTCCTCGGGCTCCTGCTGGTCGCCCTCTTCCCCGGGTGGGCGGGTGCGGTCGAGTCCCGCGTCCGCGAGCAGCCGCTCCCCTCGTTCGCCATCGGCCTGATCGCCCTGGTGGCGGCAGGGATCGTCGGCCTCATCCTGGTCTTCACCGTGATCGGGGCCCCCATCGCGGTGTTCGGGTGGCTCTTCGTCGCGGCGGGCATCATGCTCGCGGGCCTCGTCGTCTCGCTGGCGCTCGGGCGCCTGATCGCCGGGAGGACGGGGCTCGGCGAGAGGACCCTGGTCATCTTCGCCATCGGTTTCGCGCTGCTCAACCTGGTCTACCTGGTCCCGGTCCTGGGGTGGCTCGTCAAGTTCGTGGTCGTCTGCCTCGGGTTCGGCGCCCTCCTCTCGACCGGGCTGGACGCGGTCTCGGGTGCGAGGCGGCACGAGGTCCTGTGACCCCCCCTCTTCCCGGGATCGGAGTCAGGAGATCTGAAATAGAACCTGGAACGATAGTAACCCCATGATGAGCAAATCAATCCGAATCGGTGACCGGGGTGATTCCGGATGAACGGGTCTTCGGGCGAGCCCGTCTCCGAGGCCCGTGCGTCGTTCGTTGACCTCGTGGTGAACCCGCGCGCCTTCTTCGAGGCCCTCGACCCAAAGCCGGTGAACCTCCTATTCCCCGGGCTGATCGTCCTTGTGACCGGGGTGATAGGGGCGGTCACCGCCTACCAGATGTCCGCCGTATTAATGGACGCCATGGCGCTCCCCGGCATCGAGGGGCTCGGCGGCGTCGTGGGCGCGGTGGGCGCGATCGGCGCCCTGATCACGACCCTGCTCGCCTGGGTGATCTACACCGCGGTCTTCTTCGTCGTCTCGATGGCGTTCCGCGGAAGCGGCGAGTTCAACCGCCTCCTCTCCTACGTCGGGTACGGCCACGTCCCGCAGGTGATCGGCGGGATCGTCAGCACCGTGCTCACCTGGAATTTCGTCTCGAACCTCCGCATACCGACACTCACCGACCCCGAGGCGGTCCAGGAATGGAGCGCCACCCTCACGCAGGACCCCACCATGCAGGCCGCGACTATCATCAGTCTCCTGTTCATGCTCTGGTCCGCCAACATCTGGATCTTCGGGGTGCGGCAGGCTCGAAACCTCTCGACCCGCGACGCCGCGATCACGGTCCTCGTCCCCGTCCTGATCTACCTCCTCGCCTCGGTCGTCCCGATGCTGGTGACCTGAATGATCCGACGCTTCCTGCTCGTGGCCCTCGCCCTCCTGGCCTGCGCCGCCTGCGTGTCCGCGAGCCTGCCGACCGGTCTGCCGTACCCGGTCACCACCGTCACCCTCCCGGCGCCCGGGGACGAGACGCCCCCCGCGACCGGCGTACCGGTCGCCACGTCGGCGGGCAACCGGCTCCAGGTCGTCTCGACGACGCTCGACCCGCCCGTCCTCGCCCGGGGGGACGTCGGAACCCTCACGGTCGAGGTCGCGAACGCCGGCCTCTCCCCGCTCAGACCGTCCAGGGCCACGCTCCTCTCGAGCGGACCGGTCACGGTCGAGGACGACCCGTACCCGACCGTCGGGGAGATCGGCGCCGGCAACCGGATGGCTTTCACCTTCACAGTAAAGGCGGGCGGTCCCGACGGGGTCGCGTTCCCCGTCTTCAGCCTCCCGGTCCCGGGGGAGCATGGGCTTCGCGTCCCGGTCCCGGTCCGGGTCGACAGCACGGCGCCCGCCGTCTCCTATGTCGAGAGGCCCGACGTCTTCTCGCCGGGGCTCGCCGAGACCGTCGTGCTGGCGATCGGCAACCCGCGGCAGACCGCGATCGACGGCGTCATGGTCACCCCCCGGGGGACCGGGTTCTCGGCCACCCCGTCGTCCTCGTTCATCGGGGGGCTCCCGGCGAACGCCCGTGCGACGGCCCCCTTCAACCTGACCATCGAGCAGAACGCGACCGTCGCGTTCGAGCTTGTCTGGTTCAACGGGCACAACCGGCATGTCTCCACCGTCGACCTCCCGTTCGTTCTCGGCACGTCGCTCCGCGAGCCCGACCTCATCCTCTCGAACTTCGAGGTCGAGCGTCAACCCGGCGGCGTCTTCCTGCTGACCGGGGACATCACCAACGCCGGCCTGACCCCGGCCCGTTCGGTCGTTATCGCGCCGGGCGGGGCCTCCACCCCGGCGGACCCGTTCCCGCAGTACGTGGTCGGTTCTCTCGAGCCCGACGACTTCGCCTCGTTCGAGGTGAACTTCCTGGCCGAGAACCAGTCCTCGGTCCCGCTCGTCATCAGTTACCGGGACGCGAACGGCAACCCGTTCGAGAGCGAGTCGCGGGTCGCGCTCTCCCAGGACCAGCAGAAGGATACCGGGAGTGACAGCAACAACCTCCCCGTGATCGCCCTGGCCCTCGTGCTCGCCGCGGTCATCGGCTACCTGATCTACCGCTCATGGAAACGGTGACGGCGGACGGGGCAGATAGCCCCGCGCTGATCCGGTTCGAGGAAGTCTCCAAGGTCTACCCGCTCCCCGCGGGCAACGTGGTCGCGCTCGACACCGTCTCGCTCGCGATCCGTCGGGGCGAGTTCATCGCGATCATGGGCCCCTCGGGCTCGGGCAAGACCACCCTGCTGAACCTGATCGGGTGTCTCGACGTCCCGACCTCGGGCCGCCTCGTGATCGGGGGACGGGACGTCGGCGAGCTCTCGGACGACGAACTGACCTACCTGCGGCGGGACACGATCGGCTTCATCTTCCAGCAGTTCAACCTCATCCCGCTCCTCTCGGTGCTCGAGAACGTCGAGTACCCGCGCGTCCTGAAGTGCGGTAGCAGGGGCGCGTGCGGCAGGAAGCCCGAGGAGGTGCTCCGTGCGGCAGGGCTCGCGGAGGAACGGCTCCACAGGAGCCTGCCGAGCGAGCTCTCGGGAGGCCAGCAGCAGCGCGTCGCCATCGCACGGGCGCTCGTGAACGACCCCGACCTCCTCCTCTGCGACGAGCCCACGGGCAACCTGGACCAGAAGACCGGGCAGGGGATCATGGAACTCCTGGTTGCGATGAACCGGGAGGGGAAGACGGTCATCATGGTGACGCACGACCCGGGGATCGCGTCCTACGCCAGGCGGCAGCTCCGCATCGTCGACGGCCAAATCAGCGAGGACTCGGGATGAGCAGGACCTTCTTCGAGATCGCGCAGCGGAACCTGAGGCGGAACCTCCTGCGGTCGATGCTCGCGATCATCGGGATCGTGATCGGGGTGCTCGCGATCTCGTCGCTCGGCATCCTTGGCAACAGCCTGACGCTCTCGGTCAAGGACCAGCTCTCGACCGTCGGCGACTCGCTGATCGTGACCCCTCACATCAGCATGGGCGCGGCGTTCGGCGGGGGTCTCGCGGAAGAAAAGATCTCCGAGCGGCAGGTGCAGGACCTGCGGCGGATCGCCGGGACGGACCCGGTGATCCCCATCTACTCGACGGCCGACCGGATCGAGGTGGGGACCACGAAGGGGCCGGTCTCGATCTACGCGATCGACCCCGATGATATCGGGTACATGGTCGAGGTCGACCAGGGGGTCCTGCTCCGGGGGACCAGCGGGGTCCTCGCCGGCCCGACGATCGCCGACCAGTTCGACCTCCGGATCGGGTCGCAGGTCCGGTTCTCGGACGGGAGCACGCAGCGCGTCGTCGGGATCCTCAAGGAGCGCGGGCTCGGGTTCGACATCCAGCCCGACCTCGCCCTGATCGTCTCTCCGAAATGGTACGAGGACCGGAACAGCGACCGCGGCTACGACCAGGTGACCATCAAGGTGAGCGATATCGAACGGATCGACGCCATCGAGGAGGCGATCGACCAGCGCTTCAACCGGCGCGAGACGGTCCTCGACTCCTACTCGTCCAAGATGATCCTGGAAAGCCTCGACACGGTCTTCTCCCAGATCTCGACGTTCACGACCGCGATCGGAGGGATCTCCCTCATTGTCGCGGGGATCTCGATCCTGAACGTGATGCTGATGTCCGTGACCGAGCGGATCCGCGAGATCGGGATCCTCCGTTCCATCGGGACGTTGCGGCGCGAGATCCGGCAGATGTTCCTTTACGAAGCCCTGATACTCGGGGCGATCGGGTCCTCGATCGGCGGGCTCCTCTCGTTGGGAGCGGGCTACCTGGTCTCGCTCCTGGTGCTCCAGTCGACCGACTATCTCTTCCACCCGTCCAACCTCGGGTCGATCGCGCTCGGCATGGGCTTCGGGCTCGTGACCGCCCTGCTCTCGGGGCTCTACCCGGCCTGGAAGGCGGCGAACCTCAACCCGATCGAGGCGCTCCGGCACGAGTGACCCCCCGTCTCATTCCGGCGGGGCGCCGGAGCGGAGCGCCCGCCCGATCCGCGCGCTCGCGATCAGCCACATGCCCGGAACCAGCACCAGGAGGAGCACGACGATCCCGGCCAGGTCGGCGCTCGCCAGGAGGTTGAACGCGGCGTGGAGGAGGATCGCGAGGAGGAGCCCCTCGTAGACGAGCCGCCGGGCGGTCGGGTGGGGGGTCACGAGCGCCTGGCCGAGAGCATAGCCCCACATCGCGGACATCAGGGCGTGCCCGGGAACCGAGAGGACGCCGCGGAGCAACGAGAGCTCGAGGGGGAGGGTCAGGGTCTCGGAGTAGGCGGCGAAGAGGTAGAGGACGTTCTCGAGCGC
>Ga0209613_1000648_pt1 | contig 37912 bp, 26 predicted proteins | sample BioC13SIPDNA_2_FD_185747 | JGI IMG/M metagenome (GOLD analysis project Ga0209613, IMG submission 185747) | Anaerobic biogas reactor microbial communites from Washington, USA - Biogas_R2_A C13 SIP DNA (SPAdes) (version 2) | ecosystem: Engineered > Bioreactor > Anaerobic > Unclassified | place...
TGACGCCCTTCAGGTTCGGGTATTTCGTGATGAGCGCTTCCATCTCGATGGTGGATTTCTCCGGCTGGTCGTCCCCGTAGACGACTTCGACAAGCGTCATCTTCGAGTAGGCTTCGTCGTTCGCCAGCACTTCCTTCATCAGCTCAATCCAGGTGTTCTGGTCGGGCGCGTCGGTGGTGGCGGACAGGATGGCGAACTCGCCCTCATAGCCGATCTGCTCCGCCATCAGCTTGATCTGCGCCTTGCCGATGGTGCTGAAGTCCACGGGCATGATGGCCGCGTCGCGGTGGCTCTCGCTGCCGGGGATGTCCTGGTTGATGAGGTAGATCGGCACGCCCGCGTCGCGCGCGTCGTCAAAGGTGCCGTTGAGCGCATCGTTGGAGTTCGCCGCGATAAAGATCGCGTCCGCGTCGTTCTGCACGGCCGCTTCGACGTACTCGATCTGGCTGGTGGCCTCCGCGGTGGCCGGGCCGGTGAAGATGTACTCGTACTTGTCTTCGCCAAGCTCCGCGATGGCGTCCTTGAACCCGGAGCTCAAGGCTTCGAAGTACGGGTTGCCGAGGTTCTTCGGGATGAAGTAGATCTTGATCTTGCCCTCCTCGGCGGACACGGTCGCGACCAGCCCGCAGCAGGTTACGAGCATCAGCGCAGCCAGCGCAATCGCCAGGATACGGTTCCTCTTCATGCTTTTCCTCCCTTTCAGGTTTGTTTATTACTCACCGGACCAGCCGGTTTGAGCCGATTGGATGCCGTTTCTCCCCCGTGCCCGGGCTCAGCGGTCCCTGAAGCCCTGGACCAGCTTGCCGATGTTGGGAATAATGATCGAAAGCAACAAAATCAACCCCATCATGAACATCTGCGCGTCGGACGTGACGTTGGCGACAATCAGCCCGGTTTTCAATACGATGACGAGCAGAACCGCGATGAACGTGCCGATAATGCTCCCGTTTCCCCCGCTAATTTCCGCGCCGCCCAGCAGCACCATCGCCACCACGTCAATTTCGGAGTTCAGGTTCATATCATACCGCACCAGGAGCAGCCGAGACATCGTCAGCAGGCCGGCGATTCCCGAAACGAACCCGGAGAGCAGAAACAGCTGCAGTTTGACCCGCCGCGTATTGACGGAGCTGAAAATCGCCGCCTGCTCGTTGGCCCCCACGGCAAGCACCTTGCGGCCAAAGCCGGTTTTGTGCAGGACCAGGTAAAAGGCAAAGGCGAGGAGGATAAAGGCCAGAATCGTGACGCCGAAGCGCGCCTTCCCGATCATGAAAACGGGGATCTTCTCGATGCTGTTGAACCATTCAGGGAATTTCCCCAGGCTCTTGTCGCCGATGAAAATCTGCGAAATCCCGCGGAACACGCTCATCGTGCCGATGGTCACGATCATCGAGGGCAGGTTCAGGTACGCGATCAAAAGCCCGTTGACGGCGCCGCAGGCCAGGCCGGTCAACAGCCCCAGCGGAATGGCCGCCTCCATGGGCAATCCGGCGTGAAAGGCCAGCGCGGCGACCGTCGCCGAGCAGCACATGGTCGCGGGGACGGAAAGGTCGATCATGCCCGCAGACACGATCAGCGTCATCGTCAGCGCCGTCATCCCCAGTTCCATGTAGCGGGTCGTGGTCCTTAAAAGATACGCGAGGTCGCGGAAACTCTCGGAAAGAGACGCGCTCACGATGAGCGTGGCGAGCAGCAATCCGAAGGGAACCCACTCCCGCCTTGAGAACACCGCGCTCAATTTGCCCCGTTTGGAGCGCCCGTCCAACCCCTTCACCGCAGCGCCTCCTTTCCCGCCACCTGCTGTGCCATGCGGCGCTTCGAATCGAGGGAAAGGACGATGCGGTCCACGAGGAGGGCGGTTACGATGATCAAGCCGTAGGTGAAGAGCTGAACCGTCCCCGGGATGCCGACGTTCGCAATCATCGTATTGACCGTGCCCAGCAGCAGGCATCCCAGCAGGACGCCCACCACGGTCCCCTTCCCGCCGTTAACACTCACGCCCCCGATAATCGTGGCGGAAATGACCACAAACTCGAGGCCCTTGCCCGTGTTGCTGGGATTGATATAGCCGAAGCGGGAAGCAGACATCATCGCGGTGATGCCGCAGAGCGCCCCGACGATTGTGAACACCAGGAACTCCGTCTTCTTGCAATTGATGCCGCGCAGGTAGGCGGCCTCCCTGTTGGAGCCGACGGCGTACACCTCGCGCCCGAAGTGCGTGTACTTTAGAATCAGGTAAAAGACCAGCGCAAGCAGCAGGGAGATGACGACCAGCCAGGGAATCAGGACCCCACCCAGGCGCACGCCTTCCGCAACGAAATCGGTCGTGCCCGGCGGCAGCTCATACCCCGTCACCTGCTTGCCCTGGGAGATGATAAACGTAAGCCCCCGGTAGGCATTCATGGTGCCCAGGGTTACGATGATGGGCGGTATCCTGAGGTATGCGATCAAAAACCCGTTGATCATGCCGCACGCGGCGCCCACCGCCACGGCGACAACGATTCCCTGCCAAAGCGACGCGCCGTGGTCGCGGAAGAGGATGCCGGCGACCATCGCGCTGAGGGCGACGTTTGAGCCGATGCTCAGGTCGATTCCCCGCATGATGACGACCATCATCATGCCAAGCGCCATCGTCAGGTTCAGCGGCGTCCACAACAGGACGCTGTTGACGACGCCCGCCATCCGGCCGCCGGAAAGCACCTCGGGGCGCAGCACGCCGGCGACGAGGTAAATCAGCAGGATAAAGGCCAGCGTCACAAATTCCTTGACGTTCTGGGTGACAAACCGTCTCGCTTCTTTCATTCCCCGGCGCTCCTGCCTTGAATCGTGGAAGCGGCTGCCATGATTTTTTCGCTGGTCATATCCTGCCTCGTCAGTTCCGCGGTCACGTGCCCCTCGCACATGACGTAGACGCGGTCTGAAAGCTGCAGAATCTCCGGCAACTCGGAAGAAATCATCAGCACCGCTTTCCCTTGCTTGGCCAAATCGCTGATCAGCCGGTAAATCTCCATCTTGGCGCCGATGTCGATGCCGCGCGTCGGCTCATCCAGGATCAGGATGTCGGACTCGGTCAGCAGCCATTTCGCGATGAACACCTTTTGCTGGTTGCCGCCTGAGAGCTCCTTGACCGTCTGCTCCGGGTCGCGCATCCGGACGCTGAGGTAATCGGTGTACTGCTGGACAAGCGGCGCTTCCGCCTTTCGCCTGATGAACCCGGCCCGCGACGCGACGCGCTTCAGGATGGCGAAGGTCATGTTGAAGCGGATGCTGAACGCCGTCAGCAGCCCCGTCCTCGAACGGTCTTCCGAAACCATCGCGATGCCGTGCCGCATCGCGTCCACCGGATTATGAATCCGGACCTTTTCACCCTTGACCCAAATCTCGCCGGATTGCGCGGGCTCGACCCCGAAAACCGCGGAGGCGAATTCGCTCCGGCCCGCCCCGACCAGGCCGGACATTCCGACGATTTCCCCTTTGTGGAGCTTCAGGCTGACGTCGTAGTACTTCCCCGGATACGTGAGGTTCCTCGTTTCCAGCGCGAGGACGTCCCCGGGGACGTTTTCCTTGACAATCAGTTCCTTGAAGGAGCGCCCCACCATCATCCGGACGATATCGTCCTGGGTAATCTCGCCCACCATCCGCTCGCTGACGCGCTCCCCGTCCCGCAGCACGGTGAGGCGGTCGGCGATCTGCATGATTTCTTCCAGCCGGTGCCCGATGAACACAATCGCTTTGCCCTGTTCCTTCAGGCGTGAAATCGTCTTGAACAGGGTTTTCACCTCGCCGTGCGACAGCGCCGCGGTCGGCTCGTCCATGATGATGACGCGCGCGTTCTGGGAGAGGGCGCAGGCGATTTCTACCATTTGCTGGTCGGCGATGCTCATGCCGCGGACGGAATCCCTGGAACGGATCCGCACGTTGAGCGAGTTGAGCAGCTCGTCAGTTTTTTTGTGCAGCTCCCGCCAGTTGATGACCGGCTTCCCGTTGGAGCGCGTATGCCCGAGGTACAGGTTTTCCGCAACGTTCAAGTCCTGGAAGGTCAGGGGCTCCTGGTGAATCAGCGCGATGCCCGCCTCGCGCGCGTGATGCGGGTCCCTGAAGCGGACCGGCTTCCCGTCCAGCAGCAGCTGGCCTTCGGTGGGCTGGTAAACGCCGCTGATGATTTTCATCAGGGTCGATTTGCCCGCGCCGTTTTCCCCGACCAGGGCGTGCACCTCGCCCGGGCGGATATCAAAATCCACGTGCTTCAGAACAAAAACACCGCTGAACGACTTGCTGATGCCCTTTGCCTGCACAACCGGTGCGTCTTTTACCATCGGTGGCTCCTATCCAATGCTACAGTTCCGATAAAGCGCTGCGCCCATTTCCGCGCCGGCAGAGGATGACCTGTTCACTGCTGGTACCGATATTATCCGGGATTCTACCCGCGCCGGGCTTCTGATTCAGACTCTCCGAGAATTATATGGAAAGGCCCGCAAAGATTCAAGTGAAACGTGGTTCTATTAATAAACCGCCTGCCGCGTTCCATAGCAGCGGCTGTAAAGAAAACTCAATCCTGCAGGGACGCAGCGGCCTCCCCGGCGGCGACGATGTTCCGGCGCCACACCCCCGAGCGCACCAGGGCGATGCCGATGGCCGTCTTGACGACGTTCAGGGACTGGCTGAGCAGGTAAACGGGCAGGATGGCCAGGTCGGTCCAGTGCACCAGCGCCCAGGTCGCCGGGATGAGCAGCAGCCAGGTGAAAGCGCTGTCAAACAGGAAGGTGAGCACGGTGGAGCCGCCGGAGCGCAGGGTGAAGTAGCTGGCATGGGACACCGCGTGGAAAGGCATCAGCACGGCGCTGATGAGGATGAAGCGGGACGCCAGGGCACGGGCTTCCTGCTCGATGTTGTACAGCTCGGGGAACAGCGGGGAGAAGGCCGCCATCAGCCCGCCGATGACGACGCACATGGCGAAGGAGAGGAAGAACAGCTTCCAGACCTCGTCCTCCGCTTTCCTGAGCTTGCCCGCCCCCAGTGAATGGCCGATGAGCACCGCCACGGCGTTACCCATGCCGAAGAAAAAGACGTTGAAGAGGTTGGTGACGGTGGTGGAGATGTTGAGCGCGGAAAGCACCAGCAGGGCGCGGACCGAATAAGCCTGGGTCAGCGCGGTCATGCCCAGGGACCAGAGCACCTCGTTGAGGAACAGCGGCGCGCCGCGGCGCGCCACGCTCAGAAGCAGTTCCCGCGGGACGCGCAGGCGCCTGTACACGTGGTGGAGGTAGGAAAAGCGCCCGGTCCGGGCAACGGTGCCCATCAATACGCCCAATTCCACAAAGCGGGAGGCGACCGTTGCAATCGCCGCCCCCTTCACGCCCAGGGCGGGGAAGCCCAGGTTCCCGAAGATCAGCAGCCAGTTCCCCACCAGGTTGGTCAGTACCGCGGCGATGCCCGCCTTCATGGGCAGCACCGCCTCCCCGGACTCGCGCAGCGTGGTCGCGTAACTCATCGACAGCGCGAAGGGAATCAGGCCCGGCAGCATCCAGGCCAGGTATTCCTCCCCGAAGCCCAGCATCCGCTCTGCCTGGGCGGGGTCGCCCTGGCCGGTCAGGAAGAGGCGGATGAGCGGAGAGTGCCAGATGATGAGGGCGGCGCCGGTCAGCAGCGTAATGGCGCCGACAAACCAGAGCTTGACGCGGAAGGTGTCCCGCAGCCCTTCCATGTCCCCCGCGCCGTAGTACTGCGCGGTGAAGATGCCCGGGCCGGACAGGCCGCCGAAGATGCACAGCGCGAATACGAACAGCAGCTGGTTGGTGATGGCGACGCCGGACATCTGCGCCGTCCCCAGCTGGCCGACCATGATGTTGTCCAGAAGGCTGACAAAATTGGTGACGCTGTGCTGGATGATGACCGGGACGACGATGAGGCGCACCGAACGGTAAAAGGCCCTGTCCCCGATGAAGGTCCGCCGGAATTTGCCCATAGCCACCCGCTTTGACGAAATGTCGGCGCCGATGCGCCGCGTGAAAACAGCCCCTATATTGCCACAGCGCCTTCCGGCTGGCAACCGCTGAAAAAAACGCGCCTGCCCATCCATGGGCAGGCGGAACCGCGGGATGTTTCGCTTTTACTGGGCGGCTGCCATCGCCTGGGTCAATTGCCCCATGGCGCTGGCCAGCTGCTCCAGGGTGGGTTGGCCGGCAATGACGGCGTTGAGCTGATTGATGGCGTTTTGCAGCATCGCGTGCTGCGGGCTGCCTGGCAGCAGGGCGGCCAGCTGATTGGAAGCCTGCACCATCAGGTTATTGGCGTCCGGAAGCAGGGTATTGGCAAGGATGCCCTGGTCCGTCCCGCCCGGATGCTGATGGACCGCGCAGGTCCTGGCGTCCAGCAAAGCAGCGTTGGCGCTCTGGCTGTCGGTGAAGCGGATGGTTGCGTAGGAACCCAGGTATTCCGCCAGCACGTCGGAATACCCGGTGCCGGCGAACCGCTCCAGCGGGTGGCCCAGCGGCAGCACCACCAACCCGCGCTCAGCAAGCGATTCCGGCGGGCAGTAGGGCCCGGCCAGCATGTTGCTGACGGTGCAGACCGTGCGCCGGTAGTGCATCTGGCAGGAGACCTGCGGCACGGCGTCCCGGGCGAAATAGTCCGTCACGGTGCCGTAGCCCATCGCGTCCTGGCTGCAGGCCTCCGTCGCCAGCTGGCCGGACACGGCGCAGGTGGTCACCCGGACAAGGCCGTAATTCTCCGCGCCGCCCTGCAGGATGTCCCGGTCGGGCAGGCCTTTTTCCTTGTGGATGCGCTCCATGAAAACCTGCCAGAGCCTGGCGGCCGAGTTGCCGCCGGTCGTCTTGCTGGAAAGTGCCTTGTAATTGTCATGCCCGATCCAGACGGCGGCGGAATAATAGCCGGTCATCCCCGCGAAAAAGACGCCCTTCTGGTCGGAATTGGTGCCGGTTTTCCCCGCGACCGTCTGCCCGGTGATGCGCGCCGCGCGGCCGGTTCCCTTGGAGACGACGTCCTTCAAGATGTCGACGGTCAGCCAGGCGGTGGAGGGCTTGAACACCTCGCGCCGCGCCTGGCTCTGGTGGGCGTCGTAGATGACCTTGCCCCCGCTGTCCAGGATGCCAAGGATGCTGACGGGCTGCTGGTATACGCCGCCGTTGGCCAGGACGCCGAAGGCGACGGCCATCTCCATCGGGGTGATGCCTGATGAGCCCAGGGACACGCCGAAAGGCGTCGGGTTGATGTGCCCGTCGGCGACGCCCAGGCGGCGCAGGTAGTCCACCGAGCGCTCCACGCCCACGTTGTTCATCAGGACGGAAGCGGCGGCGGTGTTGTCGGACTGGACCATGGCCGTCCGGAAGGTCTCCGGACCCCGGTAGCGGCTGCCGCCGTAATTCTCCGGCCAGGAGTCCTTCCCGTCGTTGCCCCGCCAGCCGGGGATGGGCAGCGGCAGGTTGTAGGCGATGGAGCCCGCGCCCATGCCCATGTCGATGGCCGGCGCGTAGACCCCCAGCGGCTTGATGGAGGAGCCCACGGGCATGTTCATGTCCACGGCGCGGTTTAAGGTCTTCCGGGTGGCGGGGGGCGTGCGGCTGCCCACGATGGCCATCAGTTCCCCGGTGCGGTAGTCCACCACGCAGGCCGCGGCCTGGGGCTGCTGGACGTCGGTATAGGTGCCGTCGCGGTTGCGGGAGCGGTAGACCTCCGTGCCCGGGTCGCGCAGGCGGGGGTAATCGTCGTAGCTGTACAGGGTGTCTTCCAGTGTTGTCTGGATTTTGGTATCCAGCGCCAGGTAGACCTTGTACCCGCCGGTCCTCAGTTCCGTCTCCATCCGGGCGCGGTTGGCGGCGGTGTTCTCCAGCCTGTTGATGCCCAGCAGCACCTGCACGGCGTCCCTGACGGCGTATTCGACGTAGTGGACGTAGGGGTAGAGGTTTTTGGACTCCGGGTCCTCCCGCAGGACCTGCGCCGTGGCCGGGTTTTGCGCCTCGGTGAACTCCTTGTGGGTGATCATCTGGTTTTCGTACATGACCCGCAGCACGTAGTCCGTGCGGTTGTTGGTGCGAGCCAGGTAGTCCGTCCCGTCGGCCTGGCGGGTGTAGAGGTTGCGGCGGATGTTGTAATAGTAGGGGTTGGTCGTCATCCCGGCCAGCATCGCGCACTCCCTGAGGGTGAGCTGATTCAATTCCTTGCCGAAATAACCCGTCGCGGCGACCTTGACGCCGTAATAGTTTTCCCCAAGGTAAATGGTGTTGAGGTAGCTTTCCAGGATTTCGTCCTTGGAATAGCCGGCTTCCAGCTGCATGGCCAGGTAGGCTTCCTGGATTTTCCGCTTGTAACTTTGCTCGGAAGACAGCAGGGTGTTCTTGATGAGCTGCTGGGTGATGGTGGAGCCGCCCTGCTGGGAGCCGGAAACGAAGTTGGTGACGAAGGCGCCGACGATGCGCTTCAGGTCGACGCCGCCATGTGTGTAGAAGCGCACGTCCTCCGCGGCGACGAAGGCGTTCCGCAGCCGGTGGGGCATGGAATCGATGGATACCATGATGCGGTTTTCCGTGCCTTTATAGTCTGTGATGAGGTTTTCATCCCGGTCGTAGAAGAAGCTGGTCTGCGCCTGGTCGTCAATCTTGGCGATGTCCAGCACCGGGGCGGTGTCCACGTAGGTGCGCGCGATGCCCACCAGGGCGCCCACGCCGGAAAGCGCGGCGATGAGCAGGCACAGCAACAGCAGCCTGAAGCCGTTGATGACGACAGCCAGGACAAAGCTGGGTTTGCGCGTGCGGCGCTTGAACAGCGACCGGCGGCCGCCCTGCGGCGGTTCCGGGCTGTATTCCTCCTGCCCCCCGTCCGGGGGCCGATCGAACAACCTGCTGATGGCAAATCCCTCCGGGCGTATGCCCGGCGCGATTATATCACAGGCGGCACAGGCCGCCAACAAAGGCGTCAGGCCCCGAAGGCCGGCCCGGCGAAAGGCCCGTTTCGCCTTGCGTTGCTTGACACTCCAAGCACCGTGGAGTAAAATGGCACAAACAACTGATTCCAGCCACAGCGCGCCCCGCGCGCCGGAAGGAGGGACGGGCGTGAATCATGCCCAGAACAGCCAGAGGAGCCGCGTTTTCCTTCTCCTGATTATCATGATATGCCTGCTCCTCCCCCATTTCAGCGCGGGTGCGCAGAGTGCGCCGGACGGGCTGGGCATCGAGCTGAGCGTTGAGCCCGCCAGCCTGACCGCACCGGGCACGGTGACCGTGTCCGCCCGGGTGTCCAATGCCAGCACGGCGGAGATCGCGACCCCCCTGTCCCTGTACGACCCGGACGGCAAGCCGGTCAATTCCTTCGGCGACGGCGGCATGCTGCTGCGGCTCGCCCCGGGGGAGACCTATCCCTGGCAGGGCCAGTACATGGTGACCCAGGCCCAGCTGGACGAGGGCAAACTGGTTTACTCCCTGCGCTACAGCACCCAGGACGCGGCCGGCGCGCTGGTCGAGAACACGCTGCCCGCCACCGCCAACCTGACTTACACGGGCGAGAAGGTGGAGCTGAAGGTCAACCGGACCATCACCCCGGAAGTGGTGCGGCGCGGCAAGGAAGTATCCGTGCTGTACGAGCTGGTCAACCAGGGGAACGTCAAGCTGACCAACATCCAGGTCAAGGAGAACCGTCTGGTTTCCACCCGGACGCAAACCGTCGCCTCCCTGGACCCCGGCGCGACCGCCAAACTGACCTTCACCAAGACCAACGTGACGGGCGACCTGACCAGTTCGGCGCTGGTCACCTACCGCAAGGAAGGCGAGCGGCGGACGGAGCAGATTACCGTCGAGCCGGTGCAGGTGCCGCTGGCCACGCCGCGGCTGAGCTACACGCTGACCGCGGACAAGACCCAGGTCAACATCGGGGAAACGGTGACGCTGACCCTCGAAATCAAGAACGCAGGCAACATCAGCTATTCCAACGTGACGGTGACCGACCCCAAACTGGGCGAGGTGTTCACCAACCTGCAGATTGGCGCCGGGCAGACCCGGGAGCTGAAGAAAGAGGTCATCGTCAGCGAGACGGCGACCTTCACCTTCACCCTGAAGCTGGAGGACAACACCGGGACCGCCCAGGAAGAGAAGGTGCCGGAGCTGAAGGTCTCCGCCTATACGGAAGGGCAGATGCTGCGGCTCAACCTGACGCTGAGCGCGCAGAACGAGACCATCTCCTCCCTGCCCGGGGACATCCGCTTCGACCTGACCGTCACCAACGACAGCAACACCGCCGCCAAGAGCATCTTGATCCGCCACGCGGGCACCGATATCTACACCATCCAGGAACTGGCGCCTGGGCAAAGCACCGTGCTGACCCGCGATTTCCGCCTGTCCCAGGCGGGCAAGTACCAGTTCACCGCCATCGCGACGGACGTGCAGAACAACCGGGTGGAGTTCCTGTCCAACCCGCTGAACATCAGCTACGTCGCGCCGACGCCCGCGCCGACGCGCAAGATTATCCAAACCATTCCGCCGGTCGTCACCCATTCCCCCGTGCCGGCGGGATTTGTCCCGCAGGGAGGCCAGGCGCGCGACGCGCTGTTCATCCTGACGCTGGCGCTGGGCGTCCTCTTCGGGCTCGCGCTCATCCTGCTCGCCGTCAGCGCGGAGATGCGCGCCCGCTCGAAAGCCAAGAGCAACGCCGCCTACGACACCTTTGAGACCAGCGTGACCCGCGATTACACCGCCGTGCCGGACGAAACCCGGCAGGCCCTGGACGCCGACCCAAAGGAAGGGGAAGCCGCGCCGGCCAGTTCCGCTGAAGAAAAGGTGGAGATGCCGCACGAAAAGTACCTGAAACCCAAACCGGCCGAGGAATCGGTCCAAGCGGCGGAGGATGCTCCCGCCGAACCGGGGGAAGCGGTTCCGCCCACCGAAGGGGAGGACGGCGCCTACCGCCTCACGCGCGACGCGCAAAGCGAGCCCGCCGAAAGCCCTGAAGCAGAAACGGCGGAAACGGAAACCCGCAGCCGGCGCTCCCAGCGTCACAAGGCGGAGGGAGACCAGGGCACGGAAGGCTGACATCCCCAAAAGGGATTCCTGCGGCAACAGCCTGAAACGTCAGATAAAAGGCAAAGAAGCGCCGATTCGGCGCTTCTTTGCGATTCCGCCCATCACACCGTTTTGATTAACCGGAAGCAGGCGGCGGCCGCCACTACCCGTTGCGCTCCACCCGCACCGATTCGTCCTCGGACAGCACGCGGTACATCTCCGCGGCGGCGTCCTTCCGCACCGTCTCCTGCAGGCGGACGACCTCGTAGCGCCCCAGGCGGCTTCCGAAGCGGATTTCCAAAACGTCCCCCTCGCGAACCTCCGCCCCTGCCTTGGCCGCGCGCCCGTTCAGGCTGACGCGCCCGCCGTCGCAGGCTTCCTTGGCGACGGTCCTGCGCTTGATGATGCGCGACACCTTCAGAAATTTGTCCAACCTCATCGGAATCCCTCCCAAGCCAGGAAGCCCTTCGATCAAAAGCCCCCATGATATCAAAAAGCCGCCGCGCAGACGCGCGGCGGCTTACGTCCTAATCCGGCCGTCCGCCTTAGTTCAGCTGATCCTTGAACGCCTTGCTGGCCTTGAACGCGGGGGCCTTGGAGGCCTTCACCTTGATCTCGGCGCCGGTGCGCGGGTTGCGCGCCACGCGGGCGGGGCGCTTGCGGGACTCGAAGGTGCCAAAGCCGATGAGCTGAACCTTCTCGCCCTTCTTCAGGGTCTTCTGGATGGTGGAGATGACGGCGTTGACGGCCTTGTCGGCGTCAACCTTCTTCAGTTCGGTTGCCTTTGCCACGGCGGCGATCAGTTCGGTTTTATTCATGTGCATTCCTCCCGTTTATCTGAGTTTTTGAAGCCCTGTCAAGCGATACCGCCTTGCTTCGTTCCCAGTATACCCCGATTTCCTTGCTTGTCAACAAGTTCAGGCTTTTTTTATCTGAAATCACCGCATTTTCAATCCATTTGAGCCGAGAGGCGAACTTGTCGACCGCGTTTTGTAAGGCCTGGTCTGCCGAAACGCCCATCAGGCGCGCGACGTTGACACAGGAAAAAAGCAAATCGCCCAGCTCCTCCTCAGCCGCTCCCTCCCCATGCAGCGCCTCATGAAGCTCCGCCGCCTCCTCCGGCACCTTTTGGAGGGCGTCCAGGGCGCCTTCCCAGTCCAGCCCAGCCTTGCCGGCGACCTTCTGGATTTTCTCCGCCCGCGTCAGCGGCGCGAGGCTGCGGGGGATTGCGTCCACCTCCCCGGACAGCCCGCCCGCCTTCTTTTCCGCTTCCTTGATTCTGTCCCAGTTGACCAGCACTTCCTCCGCCGTGCCCAGCATCAGGTCGCCGAACACGTGGGGATGCCGCCGGATGAGCTTCAGGCAGATGGCGGCCAGCATGTCCTCCCAGCCGAAGGTCGCGTACTGTTCCCCCACCACCGCGTGGAAGGCCAGTTGCAAAAAGACGTCGCCCAGCTCCTCCGCCGCCCCGTCCCAGTTACCCTCCAGCAGCTCGCCCGCCGCCTCGTTGGCTTCCTCCACCAGGTAGCGCGCCAGGCTCTGGTGGGTCTGCTTGCGGTCCCAGGGGCAGCCGTCCGGCGCGCGCAGACTGCGCATGATGGCCAGCAGGTCCTCGGCGTCAAATCGGGTTCTCGACAGCAGGGGAAGGGGAAAAATCACCAGTCCGGCGGTGTGGTCGTAAGCCGGCTGGCGGTCCAGGTCCTCCAGCAAGATGTCCAGGCCCTGACGGCGCGGCTCCTCGCCCGGCGGGAAGAAGAGCAGGCGGGCACCCTCGCCATATTTCTGCAGCAGTTTGAGCTTGACCTCGCCCGCGAGGGCGCGGCTGTTCAATTCGGTCACGCACAGCGGGAACTGGGCGTTGTGGACGACGAGGCCGACGGCGCCGGACATTGTCAGCGGCTGGCAAACGCCGGATGCCGCCGCCATCGGCGCAGCCAGGGGGACGCCGGGCAGCACGGTTACCGCGTCCGGCGCGCGGGCGATCAGCAGCCGGACGGTCTCGTCCGCAGACGGGTCGGCGACCGTGTAGCACAGCGGGCCTTCCTCCGCCAGCGCGAGCAGCCGGCCGACAGCGGCCTCCGTGAACGCGTCGAAGTCCGCGCTTTCCCGGTACAGGCTGTCCAGGGAGCCAAAGCGCAGGCCTTCCGCTTTGAGCCAGTCGAGTACCGCGTGGCGGGCGGTGCGCGCCAGCACCCGGGGCGCAGCCTTGAGCGCCCGCATCGCGCCCAGGGTCAGCAAATCCGGAGAGCCGGGCCCCAGCGCAACGACGGTTATCGGGTTCATATAGCCCCCTTCCTGAAGCGCGCGGGCAGGTCGCTGCGCTTGAGCGCCCCGATTTTAAAGGCCGCCGCGAAGTACAAAACCGCCGCCAGCGCCATCACCAGGAGCATGACCGGCCAGCTGCGGCGGAGCGGCCCGGACAGCCACAGCGACAGGGCGAAAACCGGAACGGCCATCACCAGCGTCGCCGCCGCCGGCCGGAGCAAGAAATCCATCCAGTCGATTTTCATCAGTGCGTGGCGGGCGACAAAGTACAGGTTCAAGCCTCCGCTGATGAGGTAGCAGGCCAAGGACGCCCAAGGCGCGCCGAAAATGTTGACGGCGGGAAACTGGACGGCGGAATAGTTGAAGATGATTTTGACGACCACGCCGAGGAACAGCGTATACATGGGGATGCGCTGCCTGTACAGCCCCTGCAGGATGCCGCTGGTCGCTTGCACGAGGGTGAACACCGCGATAGTCATCGCGCTGACGGACAAGAGCTGCCCTCCCAGGCGAAGCATCTCCGGCGAGTAGCGGCGATGGAACAGCAGCGTGAGGATGGGCTCCGCCAGGAGGCTCATGCCCACCGAGGAGGGCAGCCCGATGACCGAAGCCAGCCTGAGACCGGCCGCTGCGTCGCGCCGGATGCCGGGGGCGTCGCCCTGGGCGCGCTTCGCGGAAATGGAGGGCACCAGGTTGCTGGACATCGCCATGGCCAGTGCGGTGGGCACGTTGATGAGGGAGATGACCAGCCCTACGTAGATGCCGTAGCGGGACAACGCCTCCTGCTCGGGCAGGTAGGCTTTCATCATGCGGACGAGCATGAAGCTGTCCACCGTGCTGGCCAGGGGCACGATGCAGGCGCCGATGGTGATGGGCACAGCTGTAAAGAGCAGTTCCCGCGAAATACTCCGGCGGCCTTCCGGCACGCTTTCGTCCCGTGCTTCCAGGCGGCGGATGCCAGGGCGGACGAAGAGATAGTCCGCGTACATGTACAGCAGGGCGGCCGCCTCGGCCAGGGAGGTGCCCAGGAGCGCCCCGGCAACGCCATAGGCATAGCCGCCTTTCAGCGTGAAAGCGTGCGCCAGGGGCAGCGCGACGGCCACCTTGCCCACCTGCTCGATCAACTGGCTGACGGCGGTGGGCCACATGCGCCGCTGACCCTGCATATAGCCGCGAAAGGCGCTCATCACGCAGACCAGCAGCAGGCTGGGCGCGATGGCCATGAATCCCATCTTCGATTCCAGCGTGCCGGTCGCCTGGGCAAAGCTGCCGGAGAACAGCAGCATCAACAAGGTGCTGACAAGGCCCAGGACGCCCAGGAGCGCCAGGGAGATGCGGAAGACCCGGCCGGAATTGCGCACCTGGCCACGGGCCAGGCGGTTGGCGACCATGCGGGAGACCGCCACGGGCAAGCCGGCGGAGGAGATGGTCAGCATGAGGTTGTACGAGGGGAACACCTGGTTGTAGACGCCCAGGCCTTCCGGTCCGATCAGGTTGGCCAGGGGAATCAGGTAGAGGACGCCGACCACCTTGCAGATGAGCCCGGCGACGCCCAGGATGGAAATGCCCCCGACGAGGGAGCGCTGCCTTTGTGTCATACGCGCATCTTACATCATGCCCCAGGTCAAGGCAATCGGGGCGGGCGACAAAAAACAGGGGCGACCGCCCCTGTTTTCACCGCCGGGAGCCCGTCATAACCCGTTTTCCTGCGTTTCCCCGTCTCCCAGGTCCGCGCCCGGGCGCTCCTCCGGTTCAAAAGGCCCCAGGTTTTCGCCTTCGGCGGAGGTTTCCTCCGCGCCTTCCTCCGGCAATTCCGGCTCAGCGCGGGCGACGTCGACGATTTTGCTGCCCTTCGCCACATTCATCAGCCGCACGCCCTGGGCGGAGCGGCCGGTCTCGCGGATTTTACCGGCGTCTGTGCGGATGATGATGCCTTCGTCAGTGATAAGCATCACGTCCTCGTCGTCCCGGACCATCAGTAGCGCCGCCAGCAGGCCGGTCTTCTTCGTCAGGTTCATGGCCTTGATGCCCTTGCCCCCGCGGTTCGTCGTGCGGTAGAGCGCCGGGTCGCTGCGCTTGCCGTAGCCCAGCTCGGTGACGCAGAGAACCTGCGTGTCCTCCTCGAGCGTCGCCAGGGAGATGACCTCGTCCCCCTTGTCCAGGCGGATGCCGCGCACGCCCATGCTGTTGCGGCTGGTGGCGCGGATTTGCCCGTCCTCAAAGCGGATGGCGCGGCCCAGGCGCGTGCCCAGCATCACCTCGCCGCCCTCCAGCAGCGCGGCGCCGACCAGCGCGTCGTCCTCCCGGAGGCGGATGGCGATGATGCCGGAGCGGCGGATGCTGCGGTATTCCGCGAGCGGCGTTTTCTTCAGCAGCCCGCCGCGCGTCGCCATCAGCAGGAACCGGCCTTCCCGGTCCTCGGCGGGCAGGGGAAGCATGCCGGTCACCTTTTCGTCGGGCATCAGCGGCAGGACGTTGACGATGGCCGTGCCCCGTGCCGACCGGCCGGCCTCCGGGATTTCATAGCACTTCAGGCTGTAGGCGCGCCCGCGGTCGGTGAAGAACAGCAATTCGTCGTGGGAATGGACGGTGTACAGCTGCTCGGTGACGTCCTCGTCCTTCAGGCCCTGGGCCGTGACGCCCTTGCCGCCGCGATGCTGGGCACGGTAGGTGGACTGCGCGAGGCGCTTGACGTAGCCCAGGCGGGACAGGGTAACCACCATGTCGTCCCGGGTGATGAGCTCCTCCACGTCAATCTCGCCTTCCACGGCGGAGATCTCCGTGCGGCGGGCGTCCGAGAACCGGTCGCGGATGAGGGCCAGCTCCTCCTTGATGACCCGCATGAGCAGGCCGTGGTCCGAGAGGATGCTGTTGAAATAGGCGATGGCCTTGTTCAGTTCGTCAAACTCGGCCTGCAGCTTGTCGGCCTCCAGGTTGGTCAGCCGGGCCAGGCGCATGTCCAGGATGGCCTGGGCCTGCTTGTCGGAGAAATCGAAGCTTTCCATCAGGCCCTGCTTGGCCTCGGCCGTGTCCTTGGAGGAGCGGATGAGGTGGACGATGGCGTCGATATTGTCCAGCGCCTTGAGCAAACCCTCCAGGATGTGCGCGCGGGCGAGGGACTTGTCCAGATCGTAGCGGGTGCGGCGGGTGACCACGTCCTCCTGGTGACGGATGTAATGCCCGATCATCTCCCGGAGGGTGAGCAGCCGCGGCTGGCCGTCCACCAGCGCCAGCATGATGGCGCCGAAGGTTTCCTGCAGCTGGGTGTGCTTGAACAGGTAGTTGAGCACCACGCTGCTTTGCGCCTGCTGCTTCAGGTCGATGACCACGCGCATGCCGTCGCGGTCCGACTCGTCGCGGATGTCGGAGATGCCCTCCAGCCGCTTGGCGTGCACCAGCTCGGCAATTTTGGTGATCAGCCGCGCCTTGTTGACCATGTAGGGCAGTTCGGTGATTAGGATGCGGTTGCGCCCGTTGGGCAGCGTTTCCACCTCGGTCCTGGCGCGCACCACGATGCGGCCGCGGCCGGTGAAATAGGCCTCCCGGATGCCGGAGCGGCCCAGGATGACGGCGCCGGTCGGGAAGTCCGGCCCCTTGACGTGCTCCATCAGGCCGTCCAGGTCCAGGTCCGGGTTGTCGATCATCGCGATGGTGCCCGAAATGACCTCGCCCAGGTTGTGGGGCGGCACGTTGGTCGCCATGCCCACCGCGATGCCCGAGGAGCCGTTGAGCAGCAGGTTGGGGAAGCGGCTGGGCAGCACGGCGGGCTGCATCAGGGACTCGTCGAAGTTCGGGTAGAAATCCACCGTGTCCTTGTCGATTTCCCCGATGAGGTGGGCGGCGATTTTGCTCATACGCGCCTCGGTGTAGCGCATGGCGGCGGCCTGGTCGCCGTCCACGGAGCCGAAGTTGCCCTGGCCGTCCACCAGCAGGTAGCGGATGGAGAAATCCTGCGCGAGGCGCACCATCGCGTCGTAGACGGAGGACTCGCCGTGGGGATGGTACTTGCCCAGCACGTCCCCGACGATGCGGGCGCTTTTGCGGTAGGGCTTGTCGCTGGTCATGCCCAGCTCGTTCATCGCGTAGAGGATGCGCCGGTGGACGGGTTTGAGGCCGTCGCGCACGTCCGGCAGCGCCCGGTTGACAATGACCGCCATGGAATAGGCGATGAAGGACCGTTTGACCTCGTGCTCCAGCTCGGTGGGAATCAGCCTGTCTTTTATCTCGCTCATCTTTCAGCCTGCTCGTTCTTGGTATCGCTTCAGACGTCCAGGTCGGGGACCAGGTCGTAGTTCTGCTCGATGAACTCGCGCCGGGGCTCGACCTGGTCGCCCATCAGAAGGGTGAAGGTCTCGTCCGCCGCGATGGCGTCGGCCACCGTGACCTGCATCATGGTGCGGGTCTCCGGGTTCATGGTGGTGGTCCACAGCTGCTCGGAGGACATCTCCCCCAGCCCCTTGTAGCGCTGGATTTCCGGCTTGGGCTCCCGGCCGATTTCGTTGAGCAGTTCCTCCAGCGCGTCGTCGTTGTAGACGTAGCGCTCCACCTTGTTCTTGGTGACCTTGTACAGCGGGGGCATGGCGATGTAGACGTAGCCCTTTTCAATCAGCGGCCGCATGTAGCGGTAGAAGAAGGTGAGCATCAGCACCCGGATGTGGGCGCCGTCCACGTCCGCGTCCGTCATGCAGACGATGCGGTGGTAGCGCAGCTTGGTCAGGTCGAAGTCCTGCCCGATGCCGCAGCCGAAGGCGGTAATCATGTTCTTGATTTCCTCGTTCATCAGCACGCGGTCCAGGCGGGTCTTCTCCACGTTGAGGATTTTGCCGCGCAGCGGCAGGATGGCCTGGTAGTGGCGGTCGCGGCCGGACTTGGCGGAGCCGCCGGCGGAGTTGCCCTCCACCAGGAAGATTTCGCTCTTGGCGGGGTCCTGCTCCGAGCAGTCCGCCAGCTTGCCCGGCAGGGCGGCAGACTCCAGCACGGACTTGCGCCGGGTCAGCTCCCGCGCCTTGCGGGCGGCTTCCCGCGCCCGGGCAGCGCCCAGGCAGCGGTCCAGGATGACGCCGGCCACCGAGGGAGTTTCCTCCAGGAAATCGTTGAGCTGCTCATTCACCAGGCTTTCCACGATACCGCGCACCTCGGAATTGCCAAGCTTGGACTTGGTCTGCCCCTCGAACTGCGGTTCCTTGAGCTTGACGGAAATCACCGCGGCCAGGCTCTCGCGGACGTCCTCGCCCTTGAGGTTGGCGTCGGCGTCCTTTAAAATCTTGAATTTTCGGCCATAATCGTTGATGGAGCGGGTCAGCCCGCCGTAAAAGCCGGTCAGGTGGGTGCCGCCCTCGGGGGTCCGCACGTTGTTGGCGAAGGCGAAGGTGTTCTCCTGGTAGGAGTCGTTGTACTGCAGCGCGACTTCCACCGCGACCTCGTTCTTCAGGCCCTCGATGTAGACGGGCTCGGGGTGCAGGGGCGTGCGGTTCTTGTTGATGTACTTGACGAACTCGCTGATGCCGCCCTCGAAGTGGTAGCTGCGCGACTCATTGGGCTCCACCCGCTCGTCGGTGATGTCGATGCGGATGCCGCGGTTTAAGAAGGCCATCTCGCGCATGCGGCCCTGCAGCACCTCAAAGCGGAAGGCGGCGTCGGGATCGAAAATGCCGTCCGGGTTGCCTTCCCCCTTGACGTCCGGCCAGAAGCGCACGGTGGTGCCGGTGCGGTCGGCTTGCCCGATGACCCGCAGGTCGTAGGTCGGCTTGCCGCGGCTGTACTCCTGCTGGTAGACCTGGCCGTTCTGGTAGACGAGCACCTCCATCTTCAGGGACAGCGCGTTGACCACGGAGGCCCCCACACCGTGCAGGCCGCCGGAAACCTTGTATCCGTCCCCGCCGAACTTTCCGCCCGCATGCAGCACCGTCAGGCAAACCTCCACCGCCGGCCGCTTGAGCTTGGGATGGAGGCCGACCGGGAAGCCGCGGCCGTCGTCCGCCACGGACAGGGAGCCGTCCGGGTGCAGGACGACGCGGATATGCGTGCAGTAGCCGGCCAGGGCCTCGTCAATCGCGTTGTCCACGATTTCGTAGGCCATGTGGTGCAGGCCGTTCTGGTCGGTGGAGCCGATGTACATGCCCGGCCGCTTGCGGACGGCCTCCAGGCCTTCAAGCACCTGAATCTGCTTCTCGTCGTATTTCGCGTCCACGTGCGTGGTCATCGCGCTGATATCCTGATGGTTTTCCCGGGACATAATCAACCTCTTTTCTCGCTTGTCAGCCGCGCCGGAAGGCGCGGCCGCCAGTGTTTTCAGTATAGCATAAATTGGTCAAAAAAGAAAGCGGAAAACCGCCTGAAAAAGGCGGTTCTCCATTCAAATTTTTCTTGATTTCCCTTGCGTTTCAGGAAGCCGCCCGGATTTGTATTTTTTGGTCGTCTTCCAGTGCCGGGCAGGCCGGGCCAAACCCGGGGCGGGCGGTTACTTCCCGGCGGGCGCCGGGTTGGCGGAAGGCGACCCCCGGAATGGCACGAAGGGCTGGACGGCGCCGACGCCCTCCACGTAGGGGGAAAGCGGGAAGGGGGTATCGTCCTGCACCCGGCGCAGGGTGTCCAGCGCTTCCTCGCCGCTGAGGAACACGGGCCGGTAATCGTTGAACTCCGCCGTGCCGGAGGGGGAAACCGGGACGAGGGTCACCTGGTGGCCCAGGTAGTTTTTCTCCGCGTCGAAGCGCAGCTCCACCCGCGCGACGAGCGCCCGGTCCGCCCGGACGCCCGGGCGGCGGGAAATATCCAGGTCCTTGTTGCCACCGAAGGAGAAGTTGCCAAGGGAATAAAGGACGCTGGCATCCCCCATGAGGTCCATGCCCTGGGGCAGGTGGGGATGGTGGCCGACCACCAGCGTCGCGCCGCGGCGGATATACCAGCGCGCCATGTCCTCCTGCCGCCAGTTGCGCCGGGTGGCGTACTCGATGCCGTCGTGGGTGACGCCGACGACCACCTGGCAGCCCGCCGCCCACAGCTCTTCCATGGTACGGTTGAAATCCAGGGGCTTGCGGCCCCAGTAGGAATAGAAGGTGCCCAGAAGGCCGACCTTGACGCCGTTTTTCTCGAAGATGTAGGAGCGCTCCCCCGCGGAGGTGCTGCCGAACCAGGCGACGCCAGACTCCTCCAGCGCCTTCACGGTGCTGTGGTACCCGGGCAGGCCGTAGTCCAGGATGTGGTTGTTGGCCAGGAAGGCCGCCTCCACGCTGCCCTCCGTCAGGATTTTGGCGAAGGAGACCGGGCCGCGGAAGTTGTAGTTCTTGGCGGTCCTGTTGTCCTTGAGGTCATACAGGACGCTCTCCAGGTTGACGACGGTCAGGTCGTCCTGCGCGAAGTACTCCCTGAAGTTTTCGAAGGGGTAGCCGGGGCCGAAGCGCTCGACGTAGCGGTCGAAGGCGGATTCCGTGCCCTTGAGCCATTCCTCGCTGCCCAGGGTGCAGTCCCCCGCGAAGGTCATCAGGATGCTGAACCCCTCCGCTCTGCCGGCGGGGACAGCCGCGAACAGCAAAAAAACAAGGAGCGGGACGAGCGCCACACGTACGGTGAAAAGCCCTTTAATCAGCGAAAACATGCGGGAATTGTACCAAGGACGCCCCCGGGTGTCAATTTGAAGGCGCTTGACAGCGCGCTCCCGGGGCATTAGGATGCCCGCAAACCGGCGAGGGAGAGAAGTACCCGGAACCGCCTGAAACGAAGAGAGCCGCCAGCGGTGGGAACGCGGCATGAGGGCATCCGGCGAATGGGCTTCCGAGGGCCGCCCGAACGGCAGCGCCCAGTAGGAGCGGACGGGACACGCACCCGTTATCCAGGCGTCGCGCGTGACAGCGCGCGGAACGAGTGGGCTTTTTAAGCCAAGTTGAGTGGTACCGCGGACGCACCGCCTCAAGCAGCAATGCTTGGGGCGTTTTCATTGCACAAGGACATTGATAATCGCCCGGAAAAGAAAGGAGCCCCCCAATGAAAAAGAGACTCATACTGGCCCTGGCACTGGTTCTGTCCCTCCTCCCGCTGGCGGCGCCGCAGGCGCAGGAAAAGCCCCTGCGCATCGGCATCGCGCAGTTCGCCGACCACCCCTCGCTGGACAACTGCAGGGAGGGCTTCATCCAGGGCCTGGCGGAAGCGGGGTTCGAGGACGGGAAGAGCATCGCCCTCGACTACCGCAACGCGCAGGCGGACATGGGGCTGACCGCCCTGATTGCCTCGTCGTTCGTGGACAACGGCTACGACCTCATCTGCGCGATTGCCACGCCCATGGCCATGACGGCGGTCAACACCGCGGACGGGAAAATCCCGGTCATCTACTCCGCCGTGTCGGCGCCCGTCGAGGCGGGGCTCGCCGGGTCGGACGGCCTGTCCGCCGCCAACGCGACGGGCACCAGCGACCAGCTCCCCGTCAAGGCCCAGCTGGCGCTCATCCGCGCCTTCCAGCCGGAGGCCAGGACCCTCGGCCTCCTGTACACGGTGGGCGAGGTCAACAGCCAGGTGCAGGCGAAGCAGTACGAGCAGCTGGCCCCGGAATTCGGGTTCGAGGTGGTGTCCTCCACCGTGACCGCAGGCGGGGACGTCGCGCTGGCACTGCCGGGGCTGCTCGCCCGGGCGGACTGCCTGAGCATGCTGACGGACAACACCGTGGTCCAGTACCTGGACGTGGTGCTCGACCAGGCGGAAGCGGCGGGCGTGCCCGTGTACGGCAGCGAAATCGAACAGGTGAAAAACGGCTGCCTGGCCGCCGTGGGCATCGATTACCTGGCCCTGGGGCGCCAGACCGGCCGGATGGCCGCCCGCGTCCTGAAGGGCGAAGCGGCAGGGAGCATCCCCTTTGAGGTGATGCAGGATTCCGCGCTGTATTACAACTCCGGCGCGATGCAGCGGCTGGGCCTCGCGCTGCCGGCGGCGATAGAAGGAAGCATCCAGGATACCGCGGAAAACCCGCAGTAAGCCCCCGTGAAAGGAGCGACATGACCCTCGCCCTGCAAAGCTTCCAGAACGCCCTCCCCTCCACCCTGGAGCAGGGGTTCATCTACGCGCTGATGGCGCTGGGCGTCCTGATGACCTACCACATCCTGGACTTCCCCGACCTGACGGTGGACGGCTCCTTTCCTTTGGGTGGCGCGGTCGGCTCCTCCCTGATCGTCTCCGGCGCCCCGCCCGCGGCCGCGCTGCTGGCGGCGTTGGCCGCCGGGGCGGCCGCGGGGCTGGTGACCGGGCTCATCCACGTCAAGCTCAAAATCAGGGCGCTGTTCTCCGGTATCATCGTGATGACGGCGCTGTACTCCGTAAACTTGCGCATCGCGGGCGGCAGCGCCCTGATTTCCATCCCCCGGGACAAGGTGACGCTGTTTCGCAACAACGCGCTGGTCTCCGCCCTGCCGGAGGGCGCCGCGACGCTGGTGATTGCCGTGGTGATGGCGCTGGCTGTCAAGGCGCTGATGGACCTCTTCTTCAAGACGCGCCTGGGCTGCCTGCTTCGCGCGGCCGGGGACAACGGCCGGGTGGTGACCGCCCTGGGGCGGGACGTCGGCAACGTCAAAATCCTGGGGCTGATGATGGCCAACGCCCTGGTCGCCCTCTCGGGCGCGGTGCTGTGCCAGCAGCAGCGGCTGTTTGAAATCTCCATGGGCACCGGCGCGACGGTGCTGTCCCTGGCTTCGGTCATCATCGGCGTGAACCTCTTCCAGCGCCTGGAAAGGATGCGCGCCACCACCAAGGCCATCGTCGGCGCCCTTCTTTACAAGGCCTGCTACAGCCTGGCCATCGCCCTGGGGCTCCTGCCCGGGGACATGAAGCTGGTGACCGCTGCCCTGTTCCTGGCCATCCTAGCCGTGGGGTACCGGAAGCGGAAAGGAGCGCCGGCCGATGCTTGAGCTCAAGGAAATCCGGCTGGTTTACAACCCCGGGACCGCGCGGGAAAAATGCCTGTTCGACGGCTTCGGCCTGCGCGTCCCCGACGGGCAGTTCGTGTCCATCGTCGGCTCCAACGGCTCGGGCAAGACCTCGCTGCTCAACCTCATCTGCGGAACCATCCTGCCCCAGGGCGGGCACGTCAGGATGGACGACCGGGACATCACCGCCTGGCCGGAGCACCGCAGGCTCCGGCGCATCGGCCGCATCCACCAGAACCCCGCGGCGGGCACCTGCGCCGGCATGACCCTCCTTGAAAACATGTCCTTGGCGGACAGCAAGTTCAAGCGGATGAACCTGATGCCGGGCACCGACCGGCGCAAGGTGCAGGGTTACCGGGAGCAACTGCGCCAGATGGGGCTCGGGCTGGAGGACATGCTGCACCAGCGGGCCGGCAGCCTGTCGGGCGGGCAGCGGCAGGCGCTAGCCATGGCCATGTGCGTGCTGACCCCAATCGAGTTTCTGATTCTCGACGAGCACACCGCGGCGCTGGACCCCAAGACCGCCGACACCATCATGGAACTCACCGACCGGCTGGTGCGGGAGCGGCGGCTCACCGCGCTGATGGTCACGCACAACCTGCGCTACGCGACCAGCTTTGGCAACCGGCTGGTGATGATGCACCAGGGCGGCGTCGTGCTGGACCGCGCGGGCGCAAAGAAGGCCGCGACCCGGCTGGAGGACGTGCTGGGGCTGTTCACCGACATCAGCGTCGAGCTGGGCAACTGACCGCCCGCCGCCTTGCCCGGGCGGGTGCGCGGTGCTATAGTCTTCCTGGCTGAATAACAGTGAGGAGGCGGAGCCATGGCGAGTTCGGGAAAGGCGCCCGCCTCACAGAAGCGCCGCGCGGAGGCCGGGCGGTGATCCGCGTCGGCGGCGTCCGCCTGCCCCCGGGACACCCGGAGGACGCCCCCTTCCTCCAGGCGTTGAAACTGGCCGGGCTCACGCCCCGCCAGGTGGCGTCCTGGCGCGTGAGCCGCAGGAGCGTCGACGCGCGGGACAAGGCGCGGGTCCGGCTCGTCTACGCGCTGGACCTGGAACTCCGGGGGAACGAGGAGGCCTTTCTTTCGCGGGTCAATCGGCCCGGAATCAGCCGGGCGGAAACGCCGGAACGGCTCAAGGTTTTAGCAGCGGACAGGCCGGAGCGCCCGGTTGTCGCCGGCCTGGGGCCCTGCGGGCTGTTCCTCGCGCTGTACCTCGCCCGCGCTGGGAGGGCGCCGGTGGTGCTGGAGCGCGGGCTGCCGGTCGAGCGCCGCGCCCGAAGCGTGAACCGGCTGATGACGGCCGGGGAGCTGGACCTGGAGAGCAACCTGCTGTTTGGCGAGGGCGGCGCCGGCACCTTTTCGGACGGGAAGCTGACCACCGGCATCAAGGACGCGTTGTGCCGGGAGGTGCTGGAAACCCTCGCGGAGCACGGGGCGCCGGAAAGCGTCCTGTACCTGCAGCGGCCGCACGTGGGCACGGACATCCTGCCGAAGGTGGTCTCCTCCATCCGAAAAGAAATCGAGCGGCTGGGCGGCCAGGTGCTGTTCGGCACCCGGATGCTCCGCCCGGTCTTCGACGGCGGGCGCCTGGCGGGCGTCCACGCGGTCCGGGAGGGGCAGCGCCTTGAAATCCCCTGCGGCGCGCTGGCGCTGGCCATCGGGCACTCCGCCCGGGACACGCACCGCGATATGGCCTCCCTGGGGCTGGCCGTGACGGCCAAGCCCTTTTCCATCGGGCTTCGCATCGAGCATCCCCAGACGCTGGTCGACCGGGCGCAGTACGGCGGGTTCGCGGGAACCGAAGGGCTGCCCCCCGCGGAGTACCACCTGGCCGTCCGGCTCCGCGACGGCCGGGGCGCCTATACTTTCTGCATGTGCCCCGGCGGGCGGGTCGTGCCCGCCGCGGGCGAGCCGGGCGGCGTATGCGTCAACGGGATGAGCAATTCCAGGAGGGACGGGGAAAACGCCAACGCCGCGCTATTGGTGGAAGTCCGGCCGGAAGACTACGGCGGGGACGATCACCCCCTGGCCGGCTTCGATTTCCAGCGGCGCCATGAGGAAATCGCCTACGAACTGGGCGGCGGGGGCTTCCGCGCGCCCTTCCAGCTGGCCGGGGACTTCCTGAAAGGGCAGAAGACATCCTCCCTGGGCGGCGTGAAAGCCACCTACCGGCCCGGCGTGACCCCGGCCGACCTTTCCCGGGCGCTGCCGGCCTTCGCGGCGGAGGGTGTCCGGGAAGCCATCCTGCAGTTCGACCGGCGGCTGAAAGGTTTCGCCCTGCCGGACGCCGTGCTGACCGGGGTGGAAACCCGCTCCTCCTGCCCCGTGCAGGTCGTGCGGAGCGCGCGGTTTGAAACCAGCCTGCCCGGGGTGTATGCGGCGGGCGAGGGCGCGGGCCGCGCGGGCGGCATCCTGTCCGCGGCGGTGGACGGGCTGCGCTGCGCGATGGCCATGACCGGGCACGGCGGGGCGTGAAGGGTGGCGAAAACGGTCAAAAGCGTGTATACTGCCCGCGAAATCATCAGTATGTCGTAAGGCGGACAGTGGATTGAAGGCTGAGCCAGGGCAGGGGAAGGTGCGTTCCGGCGGGGCGGGCGCGCGCAGGCGGCAGGAGTTTTTCTACCGCCTGGCGAGGAGGCTGCTGCTCCCCTATTTTTCGCGGCGGTTCAATACAACCGCCGACCCGCAGCCGGGCCTGCCGGCTCCCTACGTCGTGGTTTCCAACCACGTCACCGAACTGGACTTCTTCCTGACCGGCCAGGTGTTCAGCGAGCCGATGGGATTCGTCGTGGGCGAAGGGCTGCTGCGCAACCCGCTGCTGCGGTTCATTCTTGTCAAGGGATTCGGCTGCATCGCCAAGCAAAAGGGAGCCGCGGACGCCCGCACCGCGATGGGCATGCTGCGCCGGCTGCGCGAAGGCCGCAACGTCTGCCTGTACGCCGAGGGGAACACCACCTTTGACGGCAGGACGGGCGAAATCCCCCCGGCGACCGGAGCCCTGCTGCGGGCGGTCAAGGCGGGGCTGGTCGTCACCAGGATTGAGGGCGCCTACTTCTCGATGCCGCGCTGGGGGCGCGGCATCCGGCGGGGGATGACCCGCTGCCGCGTGGCGGGCGTGTACACCGCTGAGGAACTGGCCGGGATGACGGACGGGGAGGTCAACAGCCTGCTGGCCCGCCTCCTGTCCCTGGACGCCTACTTTGAGCAGGAGCGGGAGCAGGTTCCCTACCGGGGCAAAAACCCGGCGGGCGGCATCCACCACGTGCTCTACCTCTGCCCGCAGTGCCTGTCCCAGGGAACCCTGGCCGGGGAGGGGGAACGGGTCCGCTGCGCGGAATGCGGCATGGAAACCGTCTACACGCCCACCGGCTTTTTCGAGGGCCGCAAGCCCTTTCCCGGCATCCGGGACTGGGCGGACTGGCAAAGGGAGCGGCTGCGGGACCTGCTTGCCGCGCCCGGCGGGCAGCCGGCCGTCGAGGACCGGGGGCAGACGCTGATGGAAATGCGGGGCGGCGCGTTCGTCCCGGTGGCGGAGGGAACGATGGCGCTCGCCGGCGGGGCGCTGGCTATCGGCGGGTATGCCTTTCCGCTTGAAACCCTGCCGGGGCTGGAGATTTACCGCAAGAACGTCCTTCAGTTCTCCACCCCCGACGGCCGCCGTTTCCAGACCCGCCCGAACGGCGCGTTCAACGCGCTGAAATACCGGGACGCCTACCGCATCATCCGGGAACAGAAAGGATAGGGATATGGACTTTTCAAGCGCAAACCGGGGTCTGTGGGATATGTTTGTCTGGGGCGGCATCATCGCGCTGCTGCTCCTGCTGGCCAACGTGCTGACCCGCAAGGTCTCCTTCATCCGCAAAAGCCTCATGCCGGTGGCGGCGCTGGCGGGGTTCATCCTGCTGGCCCTGCGGGCGACCGGGCTGCTCAGGACGCCGACGGAGCTGCTGGAGATGGTGACCTACCACGGCATCGCCATCGGGTTCATCGCGCTGTCGCTGCGCACGACCAAAACCGAGGTCGGCGGCGTGTTCGCCTTCAAGTCCGGCGCGCTGATCGTGTCCACCTACCTCATCCAGGCCGTCCTGGGCCTGCTGATTTCCGTCGCCCTGTACTACACCTTCATGCCGGGGATGTTCCCGGCCTCTGGCATCCTGCTGCCCATGGCCTACGGGCAGGGGCCGGGGCAGGCCAACAACGTGGGCTCGACTTACGAGAGCCTGGGCTTCATCGGCGGGCGCTCCTTCGGGCTGTCCCTGGCGGCAGCCGGCTACCTGACCGCCTGCCTGGTGGGCATCTGGTATACCCGGCGGGTGCTGAAACGGCGGGGGCAAAGCCCGAAGGCGCCGGAGCCGGTGTCCGGCTCCCTGGTCGCGGAGACCTTCCAGGACGCGAACGAGGTGCCGCTGAGCGAATCGGTGGACCGGCTGTCCATCCAGATTGCCCTGATTCTGGTGGCCTACCTGGTCACCTTCCTGATTACCCGCGCCGTCACCGCGGGCATCGCGGCCGTGTCCCCCGGCGCGGCGAAGACGCTGGCGCCGCTGTTCTGGGGCTTTAACTTCATCACCGGCTCCCTGGTCGCGATGGGCGCCCGCGCGCTGCTGGGCGGGCTGCGGAAGTCCGGCGTGATGACCCGGCAGTACCAGAACAACTACCTGCTCAACCGCATTTCCGGCCTGGCCTTCGACCTGATGATCGTGGCGGGCATCGCCTCCATCGACATCTCGGACCTGAAGGGGCTGTGGGTCCCCTTCCTGCTGATGGCCGTCCTGGGCGGCGTGATCACCTACGCCTTCCTCAAGTACGTCATCCCGCGCCTGACGCCGGGGTTCGCCGACGAGAGCTTCGTGGCGATGTTCGGGATGCTGACCGGCACCATCAGCTCCGGCATCCTGCCCCTGCGGCAGATCGACCCGGAGTTCAAGACCCCCGCCGCCGACCAGCTGGTGGTGGGCAGCGGCACGGCCATCCTCTTCGGCGCGCCCATTCTCATCATGGTCGGGCTGGCGCCCACTTCGATGGGCATGCTGTTCCTGACCATCGGGCTGTGCGCCGTCTACATGGCGGCGCTGGTGTGGTTCATGATCGGGAAGAAGGGCAAGGAACGGAAGAAAAGCCCGGGCAGCGCCGGGGATTGACATACGATCAATAAAGGACGGAGGGTATTGCCATGCTCATCATCAAAGGCGCGGAAATCCACGACGGCATCCATGAAAAGGGAAAAATCGCCGACATCCTGGTGAAGGACGGCAAGATCGCGAAAATCGGGCGGAACCTGGCAGCAAAGGGCGCGGAGGTGTTCGACGCCAGGGGCATGCGGGCCTATCCCGGCTTCATCGACGCCCACAGCCACCTGGGCATGGACGGCTACGGCATCGGTTACGAGGGCGCCGACTACAACGAAATGAACGACATCGTCAGCCCCCAGCTGCGGGGCGTGGACGGCTTCAAGCCCCTGCAGCCCACCCTGCTGTCGGCCGCGCTGGCCGGCGTGACCACGGTCAACACCGGCCCGGGCAGCGCCAACGTGCTGGGCGGCACCTTCCTGGCCGTCAAAACCGTCGGGCACCGGGTGGAAGAGATGGCGGTCCGCATGGAGACATCGATGAAGTGCGCCTTCGGCGAGAACCCCAAGCGCGTGTACAGGGACAAGAGCGACTCCAGCCGCATGACCACCGCCGCCAAACTGCGGGAAGCCCTGTTCAAGGCGCGGGAATACGCGGCGAAGAAGAAAGCCGCGGGCGGGGACGAGGGCAAACTGCCGGCCTTTGACATGAAACTGGAGGCGCTGCTGCCCGTCCTCCAGGGCGAGATGCCGCTGAAAGCCCACGCCCACGCGACGGAGGACATCTTCACCGCCCTTCGCATCGCGCGGGAGTTCGGGATTAAAATCACCCTGGAGCACGTGACGGAAGGCCACCTCATCGCGCAGGACCTGGCGAGGGAAGGCGTGCCGCTGGCCATCGGCCCCTCCCTGACCCACGCGACCAAGTTCGAGCTGCGCAACAAGACCTTCGAGACCCCGGGCGTCCTCGCCAAGGCGGGATGCCAGGTGTCCATCATCACCGACGCGCCGGTCATCCCCCAGGAATACCTGGCGCTATGCGCGTCGCTGGCTGTCAAGTCCGGCATGGAGCCCTTCCACGCCCTGCAGGCCATCACCATCAACCCCGCCCGCCACTGCGGCATCCAGGACCGGGTGGGCTCGCTGGAGGCGGGCAAGGACGCGGACATCGTGCTGATGGAAGGCGACTTCCTGGACGTGTCCCTGCGCCCGGCGGCAGTCTTCGTCAACGGGAAGCGCGTGGAGGGCTGAAGCAGACACCAGAGCAAAAGCCAGGGCATTGCCCTGGTCAGTGTGTCAAAGAAGTGTCTGCGGACACTTCTTTGATTATGCAGGAACGGGAATTTCTGCCTGTTCGGCATCGCTATGCTTGCCTCACGGCCAGTAGAAATTCGCGGAAATGTTTTGTCTAAAGCCAAAACCCGCGGCACCGCACATGTCGCTGCCGCGGATTACCATCAGAGGGCTTCGCCCTCCGATACCTCCCATGAATTGGTTTTTTGACAGTCTGGCCAGGGCATTGCCCTGGTTTTTATTTGTCGAAAAAGGTCCGCGAACCTTTTTCAGTTCAGGGGGATTGCCGCGGAAAGTTTTATTGACGGCTTGGCCGGGGCTAAACCACGGTTTCCATCAAGACCGGCACAATCTATTGGCTTTGGAAGCGCCTGGCGGCGAGGCGCCTGAAACCCAGCAGGAGCCAGGACAGCAAAAGGGACAGGGCGGCAATCAGCAACATCCACCAGATGACGCCCAGCTTGCCGTCCCCCGCGCCCAGCCAACCGTTCTCACGGACGTTGAGGAAGAAATAAGGCGCGGGGCTGCCGGCGAAGGAAACGCCGCTGAGCATCAGGCCGCCGGCGAACAGCAGGTAGAGAAACGGCATCACCAGGCCCTGCGCGGCCGGGCGGCGCGGCGCGTCCCCGTGCGGGAACAGGACGAAATCGAGCGCCGCCAGCAGGGGCAGCAGGTTGTGGGCCAGCAGGTTGGCGGGGGAGGACAGGTAGGACAGCGGCACCTTCGGAACCAGCAGCAGCGAAAACCCGGCGAAGGTCAGTAGCACGCCCGAAACCAGCGAGAAGCGCAGCGCGTGAAGCCAGGGGGGCAGCCGCAGTTGCGCGCCCGCCCGGGCGGTCGAGGTCTCCAAAACCAGCAGGGCGGCGGACAGCAGGGTCGCCCACGCGCCGCTGAGGTTGGTGTAATACAGGAAATAGGCGGACGAACCGCCGCCCATCTGGCGGAAACCCAGGACGAAACTCACGATGCCCGTCAACAGGACGACCGCCTTGAGGGTGAGGGAACCTGCGCGGGCGCGGCCCGCGGCGACCGGGGGCATGCTAGACCTGCCCCTGCGCCATCATGGCCTCCGCCACCTTCAGGAAGCCCGCGATGTTGGCGCCGGCGACATAGTCCTGCGGCGTCGCGTACTGGCGCGCGGTCCGGCTGATGGTGTCGAAGATGCGGTTCATGATGTCCCGGAGTTCCCCGTCCACCGCGTCAAAGCGCCAGCTTAAGCGCTGGGAGTTCTGCGACATCTCCAGCGCGCTGACCGCGACGCCGCCCGCGTTGGCCGCCTTGCCGGAGGCGAAGAGCACGCCGGCATCCTGGAACAGCGCCGTGGCTTCCAGCGTGCAGGGCATGTTTGCGCCCTCCGCCACCGCCCTGACGCCGTTTGCGATGAGCCGCGCGGCGGAACGGCCGTCGAGCTCGTTTTGCATGGCGCAGGGCAGCGCAAGGTCGCAGGCCAGTTCCCATACGCCCGACGCCCCTTCCCGGTAGGCACCCCGGCCCGCGCGGGCGGGATACTCGCTGATGCGCCCGCGCTCCTTCAGCTTGATTTGCTTGACCACATTCAGGTCCACCCCGGCCTCGTCGTGGATGAAGCCCAGGGAATCGCTCATGGCGATGACCCGCACGCCCTGCTGCGCCGCCTTCTCCGCCGCGTATATGGACACGTTGCCGGAGCCGGAGAACACGGCCCGCATGCCCTGGATGTCCATGCCGTTGTGCCGCAGCATCGCGTCCGTCAGGTACATCAGCCCGTAGCCCGTCGCCTCGGTGCGCGCCTGGGAGCCGCCATAGGACAGCCCCTTGCCGGTGATGGCGCCGCCGTTCAGGGCGGTGAGGCGCTTGAACTGGCCGTACAGGTACCCGATTTCCCGCGCCCCGACGCCCACGTCCCCCGCGGGTACGTCGGTGTCCGCGCCGATATGGCGGTACAGCTCGTTCATCATGCTCTGGCAGAAGCGCATGACCTCGTTGTCGGACTTGCCCTTGGGGTCGAAGTCGCTCCCGCCCTTGCCGCCGCCCAGGGGCATGCCGGTCAGGCTGTTTTTCAGCGTCTGCTCCAGCGCCAGGAACTTGAGGATGCCCAGGGTGACGGAGGGATGGAACCGCAGGCCACCCTTGTAGGGGCCGATGGCGGAGTTGAACTGCACCCGGTAGGCGCGGTTGACATGCGCCCTGCCCGCGTCGTCCACCCAGGGCACACGGAAAATGAGGACGCGCTCCGGCTCCACGAACCGCTCCAGCAGCCCGGCGCGCTCAAACTCCGGGTGCTGGTCGAACACCGGGGACAGGCTGAGGAGCATTTCGCGCGCGGCCTGCAGAAACTCAGGCTCATGATAATAGCGCGATTCCAGTTCGGACAGGACACGGGCGATATATGCGTTTGCCATGGGAAACCCTCCCTTACCCCTTGACGCCCTTGGCGCCGGATGACTCGCGGCGGATGGCGGAGGCAATGATATCCGACTGGAAGGACACGGTGTTGCGCTCCTTCTCGGCCTGCGCGCGGAAAGCCCCCTCCACCAGCTGGTCGATCAGCCCGCGGTAGCGCAGCCCCTCCCCCGTCTTTTCCCACAAATAGAAGGCCATGGAGCCGGGGATGGTGTTGATTTCCGTGACATACAGCGCGCCGTCCGCCGCGGATACCATAAAATCTACCCGCACCACGCCCTTGCAATCCAGGGCCTTGAAAATATCCACCGCGAGGCCCTGGACCTTCCGGGTCATCTCCTCCGAAATCCGCGCGGGGATGATGCGCGACAGCGACGCCATGCCCGTTTCGCCCGCGCCGGCCAGGTACTTGGTCTTGAAATCCAGCAGGTCGCCCGCGCGCACGGGCTGCTCCACCACCGAGGGCTCCGCATGGCTACCGAAGCCCATGACGGAGCAGTTGACTTCCATCGGGTCGTCCAGCCCCTGCTCCACCAGCACCCGGCGGTCGAGGGTGAAGGCCAGGTCCAGCGCGTCCCTTAATTGGGCGCGGCTGTCCGCGCGGCTGACCCCGATGGAGGAGCCCAGGTTGGCGGGCTTGACGAACACGGGATAGGGCAGCGCCTGCTCGACAGCGGCGAAAATGGCTTCCGGGTCTGCTTCGTAGGCGTCGCGCAGCACGGCGGCGTCCGGAAGGACCGGGAACCCGCACCCGCGGAACAGGCGCTTCATGATGATTTTATCCATGCCCGCCGCGCTGCCGGCGACGCCGGTGGTGGCGTAGGGCACCTCCATCAGTTCCAGCATGCCCTGGACGGTGCCGTCCTCCCCGTTCAAGCCGTGCAGCACCGGGATGGCGCAGTCCAGCCGGACGGCGGCGTAGCGCGTTTCCCCGCCGAAGGGGCGGCCACGGCGGAAGGCCGTCAAGGCGCGGGAGCGCGCGGTCAGGTCGGGGAACACGCGGGTCAGCCCGCTCCTGCGGGGGTCGAAGTCAATGTAGGTCCGCAATTTCCACAGCGCGCCGCCGATGAACCACTCGCCCCGTTTGGAGATGTAGACCGGGACGACCTCGTAGCGGAAAGGGTCCGCCATGGCGGCCAGCTGCAGCGCGCTGATGACGGACACCTCGTGCTCACAGCTGCGGCTGCCGAAGATGACGCCCAGGGTGATTTTTTTCGGCATTTCCGTCCTCCCCTCAGGCATAGTGGTCGGGCAGGTCGTTCTCGTACAGCACGACGTCGCCGGGCCCGTAGGCCTCCCGGATGAAGCGGTCGGCGATTTCCAGGGTGGGGAAGGCGTGGATGTTCTCCGGCGGCATGCCGCTCTCCAGCAGTCCCTCCCGGATGGGCCGGGTGCGCTTTTCCCCGATGAGCACCGCTTCCTGCGCGGCGGCGGCGATGTCGTTGCCCAGGCGGCGGTTGGACGCCTCCTCCAGCCGGCCCAGCTCGATGAAGCCGGGGGTCACCACAATCCTGCGCCCCGGATGGGCGGACAGCACCTCCAGCGCCTTGCGGCTGGAGTCGGGACTGGAATTAAAGCCGTTGTTGATGACCTTGAAGCCGGCGGCATGAACGGAGGTCTGCAGCCTGGAGGGTGGCGGGCTGACCTCCTCCACGGCGCGCTGGATCTGGTCGGTGCTGACGCCGAAATGCCGGGCCATGAGCGCCGCGATAAGGATATTCTTCACGTTGTGCTCGCCGACCAGGCGGGTCTGGCAGAAGATGCGCTCACCCGTCTTCAGGCATAGGGTGAACCGCGCGCCTTCCGGGGTCAGCTCCATCTCTTCCGCCCAGGCGTCGCTGCCGGGGCCGCCCGCCAGCGCCTTGCCGACCTGTGCCTGTTCATAGCATTCGGTCGTGAATTTCCCGTCGTCGCCGAAGACCGCGAAGCCATCTTCCGGCAGGCTCCGGATGAGGTCGAACTTGGTGTCGCGCACGCGCTGGATGGTGCCCATGGTCTCCAGGTGCTGGGGGCCGATGGAGGCGAGGATGCCGGCCGCAGGCCGGATAAAACGGCACAGCACGCGGATGTCCTGCGGGTGGCGGGCGCCCATCTCGGCGATGAAAAAGAGATGCTGCTGCCCCAGCTCTTCCCGGATGCAGCGGGAAAGGCCCATGGGCGTGTTGAAGCTGGCGGGAGAAGCCAGGGTGGGGGCTTTCTGGGACAGCATGGCGGCCAGGATGCTCTTCACCGTCGTCTTGCCGTAGGAGCCGGTGACGCCGATGGCCGTCAGCCCGCCCTTTTTCGCGGTTTCCAGGATGTCCCGCGCGTCATTCCGGTAGGCCGACTGTACGGCCTTTTCCGCCGGCCACATCAAAAGGGCGGCCAGCAGCAGCCACAATGGCAGCAGCGCCGGCACCAGCGCGGACAGGCCCATCGCGGGCAGCAGGCGCAGCAGGGCCAGGCAAACGAGAAAGCCCACCAGCAGAAGCGCGACGGCCAGCCGCCTGACCCGGGCCGTTTTCACAAGGGGGGTCTTGGCCTTTTTCACCCGGTAGGCGGCCATGCCGATGACAAAGCCGGACAGCAGGATGAGCGCGGAAAAAAGCAGCAGCGCGAGGGCGGCCAGCGCCGGCGGCCAGGACAGGCAGAGGGAAGCCAGGAACTGAAACAGCAGCGAGCAGGCGCACAGCGCGAGCCCGGGCCAGAACGCCTTCACCGGCAGACGCCGCAGGGCGCGCAGGTAACCGCCCGCCTGATAGCTGCTCAGCTGGTAAAACTGCAGCAACTGCCGCGCCGCCGGCAGCATGGCCGGGACGGGCGCGAACCACAGCAGCAAGGTGAAGAGTCTCGTCAGCGCGCTCATGCCCCCGCCCCCTCCTGCAGAAAAGCGTCCACCGCGTTGGCGAAGCGGGCGGGCTGGTTGCGGTACGCCCAGTGGTCGTCCGTCTGGTATACCAGCAATCGCGCGTCGGGCAGACCTTTTTGCAGCGCCTCGCCCATCCACAGCGGCGTGGCGGTGTCCCACTCGCCCCAGACCAGCAGCACAGGCTGCCGGATATCGGGGAGCAGCGGCCGCGCGTCCTGGCTGACCACCCGGCTGAAGCTGCCCCGCATTGTTTCGGGCGTAGCCAGATAGTCCGCGGAAGCCATTTCCTCCCTCAGCCTGCGCGTCAATTCCGCGGCGCCATTCCGAAAGGGCGGCAGCAGCCCCGCCGCCTTGAGCCCCAGCCGGCCGGCCTTGAACAGCTGGGCGCGCAGGCGGCCTTCCAGGGTTTTTCTGGGCTTGAGCCCGGCGCAGCCGGTCAGCACCAGGCGGGTGAAGCGCTGCGGGGCATTCGCGGCCAGGTGCAGCGCAATCCGGCCGCCGAAGGAATGGGCGACCACAGCCGTCTGCCGGACGGCCAGCGCATCCATGGCCTTGAGGGTCCATGCCGCGTAGTCCGGCACGCCCCAGTTGCCCCCGGGCGGGTCGGACTGCCCGTGGCCGGGGAATTCCAGCATATGGACCTGGTAGCGGGACGACAGCGCCTGCCCCAGGGGCAACAGGTGCTTTTCCAGGGACACCGAGGCGGGCCCCCAGCCATGCAGCAGCAGCAGCGGCTCCCCGCCGCCGCCCAGACTGACAGCCTGGGCGCCAATTCCGTCAACCAGAATCCGCAAAGCCCTTTTCCCCCTCCTCCGCGTCCACCCGCAGGATATAGCGGCATTTTTCCATCGACATCATGCACAGCGGCCGGTAGCGCTGCGGCACCTGCGCCACGCGCTCCAGCTCGCAGCCCAGGCGCTGGCAGGTCCTTCGGGAAGGCAGGTTGTCCGTGTCGGTGGTGATAACCACCGTCTTGAACCCCAGCCCGCGCATGAAGGGCACCAGCTGGCGAACCGCTTTTCCGGCATACCCGCGGCCGCGGTTTTCCTCCTCGACCCGGTAGCCGACGTGGCCCAGGTAATACAGTTCCGGGCTCTCCCCCAGCCGGAGGCTGACGTAGCCCAGGTATCCGCGGCGGCCTTTGGGGCAGATGTCGAAGGTGTAGCTCCCCTCCGCCCCGCATCCCGGGTCCGGCCCCCCCCGCTCGCGCAGGCGCAGGTCGATTTCCGGTCCCTGAATCACCCGCGGGGTCGTCGTCAGTCGTCGGAACAAGGCAGCCTCCCGAAACGGATTTCAATGTGAAATTATAGCACAGGGCACCTGTTTCTCCCACCGGTGTGCAGAAAGAGTGCCGCGCCGGCGCGCGGGATTGTCCGCCTGTCATCATCCGCGCCGAATTGAATGATACTTCAACGCTTTTATACGCAGCAGACTTCTTATCCGTTTATTTGATTGCTCACAGAATTGAATTCTTCCAAGCCGTACGGGGGTTTCGGTTCGCGGTTGACATATTGATAGATGGATGAAGATGGAGCTTTAGACGCCCGGGGAGAAAGCCTTCGCCCTGTACCCGTGCGCCGCCCTGATACTCCAAGACGTTTGCAGGCGGGCCGATGCATAAGGAAAATACGGCAGAACCCTTCCGACCGGATCATCATCGCCTCAGCCAAGGCGCCTGTGCGGTCAATACCGGCGCTCCCGGAAAAACCTCACACCCACGGCTGTCGTCAGCAGCCCGACCTGCGTGACGGTGTCCTGGACCGCAGCCGCCGGCGCGCACGGGCACGAGCTGTGGCGGGCGACCAGCGCGGCGGGAGCCTGCGGCCGCGTGTTCCATGGCACGGCGAGATCCTTCAAGGACCTTCCTTCAGAAAAAGCACGGCACATTCAGGCTTACAAACGGGTCGGGACAGCCCCATACCCCGGGCCGTACTGCGGATACAGGTCCAACATTCCAAGCGAGCCGGAGACGCAAGCAGCAAAAGCCGGCGCGGCTGCCCGCGCCGGCCCGGCTGTGTGTTTCAATGTTTACTGCTGATTGAAGGAGACCATGCCGGCGGCGATGAAGCAGGCCTTGCCGTCGGGCAGCTGAATCTTATACCAGCCGCCCTTTTCCACAGCGAGGACCGGGTACACGGTGCCCGGGGCGGTCGTCCCCAGGATTCTGGCGCTCATGGACGGCTTCTCGCGCAGGTTCACGTTCCGCCCATGCGTGACCGTGACCGTGCCGACGAAGGCCGAGGAAGCGTTGTACAGCCGGTAGGCGGCCAGGATGGCCTCCTCGTGCGTCAGGGGGTTGATGGGGTAGAACTGGTGGCTGTCGTCCATCGTCATCACGCCCATGCCGGAGGAATAATCGGTGTAGTCCAGGATGGTGATGATCATGGAAAGCAGGTCCTTCGTCCGCCAGTCGCTGCCGTCGTACGCCGCAGCCTTGCCCGCGTACTCCTGGGCGACCTGCGCGTCCGCCGCGTCCATGATGAAGGGGTCGTTGGAGTGGTTCAGCTCGGGCTCCTTCACGCCCAGGTCGAGCAGGGTGCCGTAGAGCTCCGCCGCCGCGACGCCGCGCAGAACGACATTGAACTTCGCGCCGGCTTGGCTGGCCGCATACTCTTCCTTCGTCAGGTACACATGGCTCCTGACCGCCGTGGAATTCTTGCTCTTCAGCCGGATGACGTTGGTCAGCAGGTTGTTCAGGTCGTCCCAGGTCGCCGAGCCGTCCGTCTTCATCCCGGAGGGCACGATGCCCAGCTTCTGGGCGGCCTTGATTTCCGCAGCCCTGCGCTCCTCGGGCGTGGGCGGCTGCGTGGGCTTTGCGGTGGGTTTTGGCGTGGGGGTGACGAAGGGCTTGGGCTTCTTGTCCACCAGGAACTTGCTCATCACAAAGCCGTTCATCATGCGATACTGCACGTGAGCCCACTCGTTGGGCGCATAGTCGGAGTAAACCAGCACCTCCTCCCCATAGGGAATCTTGGCCAGTACCTCGGATTGCGTGTTGGTTTCCCTCCTCAGGTTGACCCCTTTCCCATCGCTGGTCTTGATATACGCTCTTTGCGCGTTGGGGTCGTAGATGGACGCCGAGGCGGGCAGCAGCGCCGCCAGGAATGTCATTAGCAGGATGAAAGCAAGCAGTTTCCTCATATTC
>Ga0209613_1000655_pt1 | contig 37748 bp, 56 predicted proteins | sample BioC13SIPDNA_2_FD_185747 | JGI IMG/M metagenome (GOLD analysis project Ga0209613, IMG submission 185747) | Anaerobic biogas reactor microbial communites from Washington, USA - Biogas_R2_A C13 SIP DNA (SPAdes) (version 2) | ecosystem: Engineered > Bioreactor > Anaerobic > Unclassified | place...
CGGCTTTCGCGATGGCCGACCATGCCGAACCGATCGCGCTCTTCGCTTCTGCCGCACCGTCGCCGGAGAGCCACGACCAGATCGCCCGCGCTGCCGCGAGCACGGCGGCCATGATCGCCTTCCACGCGTCCGGGACGGCCCCCGCGATGGTTGACCAGATCGACTTGACGGCCGTGTCCGCGCCGGCCTTCCCTTCGCCCGTGAGCCATGCCCAGATCGCGTTTGCCGCCGCGACCACTGCCGCCTGTATCGCGGCCCACGCAGCCGGGATAGCGTTCTGGATCCACGTCCAGATCGAGAGGACCGCCGCCCCCGCGAGCCGTACGCCCTCGGTCGAGAGCCAGGTCCAGATCAGCCCGGCGGCCTCAATCACGGCCGACTTGATCAGCTCCCATGCCGCCGGGATCGTGACCGTGATCGCGGTCCATATCGCCTGCATCGCCGCGACGACGAGCGGCGGGCCGTTGGTCAGGATCCACGTCCCGAGCGCGACGAGCGCCGAGCCGACGGCCTGGATGATGAACCCCCACGCCACGGGCACGTAGGCGAGGACGGCGTCCCACAGCCCCTTGATGGCCGCGACCACGCCGTTCCCGTCGCCGCCCCCGAACAGACTGGCGATCACGTTCCATGCGGCCACGATGACGTCCCGGGCCCGCTCGAAGACCCCGCCGGCCTTGTTCAGCTCCTCCCAGAGTTCGCCGAAGAACCCGATCACACCCTTGATGGCGGGCCCGAGGGTCTGGCCGATCCACGTCGCGAAGCCCTGGATGATCGGCGTCAGGTACTCCCCGATCGCGGACCCGACCTCGGCGGCCCATTTGCCGAGCGAGGCGAAGAGCCCGATGATCGTCTCGATCGGGCCTTTGCCGGAATCAACCGTGCCGAAGAGTTCGCCGAAGAACCCGATCACGCCGTCGATGATCGGCCCGAACGTCTTGCCGAGCCAGTCGCCGATCCCCTTGAAGACCTCGCCGAACCATTCGATCGTCGGGCCGATGAAGTGAAACTGTTTGTCGAGGAGGATGATCGCCGCACCGATGGCAACGATCGCCGCGATGGCGATCCCGACCGGCCCCGTGGCAATCGCCATGAACGCCGGGATGAGTCCGCCCGCGCCCGTGATCCCCGTCACGACCTTGCCGAGCCCGGGGATCATCTTCTGAACCGTCTGGTTGCTGAACGTCGTCATGATCGTCCCGGCTCCTGCGACGGCAGGACCGATCCCGAGGAACGACTGCGCGCCCATCAGGGCCGCGCCCGCGGCCGTCTGGAGGGGGCCGGGGAGCCCGCTGATGATGTCCGCGAGTCCGCCCATCGCGCCGGCTGCAGCGATCGTTGCCGGGGCCATCGCGGTACCGAGGGAGATCTTTGCGTTTTCGGCCTTGTTGTTCGCGATCTCGAGCTGGGCAGACGTTGACTCGAGGTTCGCGTTCATCATCTCCTGCACCGCGCCCGTGTCGCCCATCGTGGCGGTGTACTCGCCGAGGGCGTCGACGTTCTGCAGGAGCCCCTGCGCCGCCCGGACGCCGTAGGAGCCGAAGATCTCGAAGAGCGCGCCCTGCTGCTCGACGCTGCCGCCGGTCGCCGAGAGCTCGGTGTTGAACTTCTCGTACGCCTTGCCCGTGAGTTCGAGCGTGCCCGTGTTCTCGTTGACCACGATGCCGAGCTTCTTCATCGCGTCGCCGTACTGCGCGGTCAGGGCATCGCCCTCGAGGAACGCGCCCGAGGCGTCCTTGACCGACATGCCCGCGGCCGTGATGGCCGACTGCATGGACTTCACCGACGGGTTCGCAAACGTCTTATTCAGACCCTTTAGGACGGCGTCCATCCCGATGAATTTTCCCTGCGAGTCGAACGCCGATATGCCCATCGCCTGCAGATCGGCCGCGGTCTCAGAGGTGCCCCCGGTCATCCCCTCGAGCGCCGGCCCCAGCTGCTCGAGCACGGACTGCAGCCCGACGAAGTTGCCGTCGGCGTCCTTGACTTTGACGCCCATCTCTTCGAGGTCGCCGACCTTCTTGGGGTCGACGAGCGCGGCGAGCATGGACTTGAGCCCGGTGCCGGCCTCTTCGGCCGAGGAGAACGAGTTCTGGAGAATAACGTTCGCCGCCGCCGTCGTCTCGAGTGACATCCCGAGCCCGGCGGCGGTGCCGATGTTCTTCTGCAACTCGGCCCCAAACGCGCCCATCTCGAACTTGCCGAGCTTCACGCCGTTCGCGAGGACGGCCGCGATATCGGCGGTCGAGTAGGCCGTCTCACCATAGGCGCCCATCGCGGTGATCACGGTCTGCGTTACGCCCGTGATGTCCTCGCCGCCGGCGACGGCCACCTGCGCCAGGGCCTCGAGAGAGTTCTTACCGGAGCCGAACGAGGACGTGAGGTCGAGCGACTCGAACCCGGCCGACCGGATCAGGTATGCCGAGTCGACGAGATCCTGCGCGGCGACCGGCATCGTCGACGAGATGCCGAGGGATGCCTCTTTGATCTTGTCCACGTCGGCCGCCGACGCGCCGATCGACCGGATGCCCTGGAGCGCCTTATCGAACGGGACGTACGTCCCGTTGATGTTGTCGGCCATGACCTTCGCGCCGACGCCGATGCCGGTCATGGCCAGCCCGGCCGTCTGCCCGGCCTTGCCGATGTTCGCGGCGGCGGTGCCGACGGTCGTGCTGGCCTTGTCTTCGGCTACGATTGAGAAAACGAGTTCGCCTAGGTTGACCATCCGCTATCCCTGCCGTTTGACCTGTTCATTATACCACGCTACCCAGTAGGTCTGGACCTCGTCGTCGAGCGCGGCCCATTCGGCGGGGTCGACGAACCCCAGGAACCGGAGGAACGCCCCGTAGTTCTGCCCCGCGTCAGTCCGCGCGAAAGGTCTGGAGCTTGCTGTGCCGCTCCTGCTCGTCGGCGAGCATCCTGCCGAACGCGATCACGATCTCGGCGGCGTCGAGGTCGCTGAACTTGTCCGGGTTCTCGGTGAGCCATGCCGCGATCTCGTCGGGTTCCATGCCCTCGACATAGAGCAGGTGGCCGATCAGCCGGTTCGACGCGTCCTCGCTCTTCGCGACGTCGCCGGCCGCGTGGGCCTCGGAGATCGCCGAAAAGAGTTTTCCACACTCCTGCATCGCGTACTTGCTGAGCCGCGCCCGGATCGGGACCACGTCGCCGCCGGGCAGCTCGACATCGTGCGTCGCCTGCCGGGCACGCCGCTCGAGGATGGCGATCGCGTCGTTCGCGTCCGCTGCCGCCCGCCGCTCGACCGCCTTGAACTTCTCGACGGCCTCCTGGTGCTCCGGGTCGGCGAGGGGCGAGGGGGGGGCCCTCTTCGCCGCCATTACGTCTCCGCGACCGTCAGGAGGTCGGGGTCGTGCATCTCGACGTTGAGGTTAACCTCAACGATCTCATCGCCGTTCGTCCAGTTGATCCCGCCGTTGGCGAACCAGCAGTCGGGCTGCGTGAAGACCAGCGTGTGCACCCCCTTCGTCAGCGTGCCGACGAGGTCGAAGATCTTCGGGTCGCCGACCGTGTAGCTCGCGTTCCCGGCGAGCGACGCGATGGTCAGCGTGCCGGTCGTCGACCGGATGCCGTCGACGTCGACGCCGTAGACCTTCTTGAAGACCTTCGACGAGGTGACGTACTGACCCACGGTCAGCAGTCCGACCGGGATCGGGTCGGTGATCACGACGCCGTTCGCGTCCTCGCCGATGATGGTCAGCGTCCCTTCGGTCGTGATGTTCGCGGTCACGACGGTCGCCCGGACCCGCGACGGCGTGGCGATGGTCGGCGAGGTCGATGCCGTGCGGCCGTCGGCCGTGAGGGTCACACCCGTCTTGATGTTCCCGGCCGTGCCGGTCGCCGGAACGTCCGTCAGGGTCGAGCCGATCACGGTCGGCGCATCCGTTCGGACGAGCGCCTTCTTGATGGTCGTCGAGACCTTCAGGCTCCCGGGGATGTTGATCGCGCTGCGCTTCCCGGATCTCTGGTGCGAGACGGTGGTCCGCTCCCACTTGAGGTCGTACTCGACATCCGCGAGGGGCACGCCGCCAACGGTGACGGTTCCCATGATGCCCGTGTATTCGCCGAAATCGGCAACAGTTGTCATGTTAGATCAGTCCTGAAGAGAGTAGGAGAACGCATACCGGAGCGCGACATGGTGCCGGCCCGTGTCCTCCTCGAATTGTTCGGATCGCGATACCCTCGACCAGCCGCGCGTATTCGCGACGGGCGAGGCGAAGAGGGCCGAATCGACCGCGTCGGCGATCGCATCGACCTGTGCGGCCGTGCCGTCGTCGAAGCAATCGACCTGGAGGATCTGCCGGCTGTCCCGGTGGCCGTATGCCAGATGGCCGGGGCGCGTGGCGGACGTCTCCGTGTTTGTCGTGAGGTAGATGCCCGGCACCTGCGCGACGGCTTCCCGGCTCCGGGGGTAGACGTACTCCCCGCCGAGCAGCGTCGTGAGCGCCGTACTGGCCTTGAGCGCCGTGATGATGGCGCCCGTGACGGCGACGGTCACGTGTCCTCCAGCGCGTCGCCGAGCGCCTCGGAGAGGATCGCCGCCGTCGTCTCGCGCTCCGAGACGATCGCGTCGAGAATGAACGGCCGGCCCTGCATCCGCGAGGTACCCTCGTGGACGGCCTCGGCGTACTCGACGGGGTCGCCGACGAGCCCGGTGACGGTGCGGCCGGTGATCTGGGTGTCGTGCTTGATGTTCGCCCGCAGGTGCCCGGTCTGGAACGGGGCCCGGTAGTACGGCGACGAGCCCGGGGAGCAGTTCAGCTTGGCCCGCCCTTCGACGTTGGCCGCGGCGAGCTTCATGCCCTCCGCGACCGCCGGGACGATCTTGATCGCGAGGTTGTCGAGCCGGGCCTTCAACTGCTCCGGCGTCATCCGGGCCATCAGATGATCCCCCCGGTGAGGATCGACGAGAGGTCGAGCCCCCGGCCGGCCGCGACGAGCACCAGGACGATCGCCGTGATGCGGAGCGTCCAGACGAGCGCCTGCCGGGCGTCGGTGTAGAACGCCACGGAGTCCCGCTGCATGTCGCCGAGCTGCACCCGGATCTCGGAGACATCGCGCTTCACGTCGCTCATGTCTCGTTCGAGCGTCCCGAACCGCTGCTCGACGAGCTGGTGCCGCATGGCGCATTCTCGGTGCGTCACGGGCAGGTCCTCGTCGGTCATGCCGGCACCTCACGGAGGGCTACCTCGTAGTGGTGGATCGCGCCGGGGCCGTTCGTCCGCACGCGGATCGCGTCGACGGCGTACGTACCGGAATACCCGCTCTGCGTGGTCACAACCCGGTACTCGCCGCCGGCCGCCGGGAAGGTCGATGCGCCGATCTCGAGCACGGGGATCGATGAGTAGATGCCCTTCGTGATGTCCCCGGCGTACTCATCGGACCAGCAGTCGGCGTCATCCGTTGCCGGGGCGACACCGATCCCGAGGGTCGTGTCCGCGCCACTGTTGACGCCGAACGAGCACCGGAACCCCCCGTCGACGGGGGTGCACTGCGGGTCGGTCGCGTCGGCCGAATGAGCGCCGACCGTGCCGGCCGTGAGGTCGAAGTACGCCCACGCGGTGACGGTCTCCCCGAGGGCGTGGAGGCAGGCGTAGGTCCGCTCCTGCGCCGCGAGGAGGGCCGAGAGGGTGTAGTCCGTCCCGGCCGTGACCGCGAGCTCCCGGTCCACGAAATGCGGGGCCGTCGCAGTGGTCTCGAGCACGAGACCGTCGGCGGCCGTCGCCTCGTAGGCGGGCCAGGACGAGAGCGCGAGGTCTCCGCCGAGCAACGCCACGGCCGACGGCGGGAGCATGAGCGAGAGCGCGTCCTTCAACACGGTGCCCGACACGTCCCGGCCGAACTGCTCGCCCGGAGACGAGTAGTAGAACCGGCACGCGATCGGGGCCGTGGCCGCGTACCACTCGGGGGCCGTCTCGCCGTACGCGTCGGCCTTGCCGGCGGTGGCCGCCTGGATCGTGCAGACGTGCGGCAGTCTCACCGGCCGTTCACCTTCACGATGTGGTACTTCGAGATGCTCGCCGACGCGGCCGACGCGGCGGACACGTAGCGGTCGAGGATGTCGAATGCGGCGGCCCGGTGGCGCTTGATGGCCGATTCGATTTGGACCGTCTGCGAGTAGTCGCCCTCGGTCGACTGGTCGGGCTGCGTGCCGTCGAGCCGCATCCGGTCGAGGATGCCGGCCTTCGCCAGTTCGAGCGATGCCGACTTGCACGCCGACGCGTCCGCCCCGACGCCGTACGGCGCGAGGTAGGTGTCAATCTCCCGGTCGCCCTGCTCGATGATGGCCGTGAGGATCGGCGTCGAGAGCGTCGAGCCGGTGAGGTTCGTGAGCTCCGCCGTCGTGCAGTAGGTCACGTCCCCACCTCCGGCCGGTATCGCGGATCGCGGATGTCGTACTCGGTCGGGACGCCCGCGGGGTCGACCGGCGTCGTCTCGGAGAGGAAGTACTCGGACGGGACGAGCCCGGCCGGCACCTCGAGCCACGCGAGTTCGGCGGCGGTGTAGGCGCCCGGGTTCCCGGCGGCGTCCGCTCGGTCAGCGGCCCATGTGCGGGAGAGGTATTTCCCGCTGCCCTGGGTGCTGATGACCATGCGGGCGCCTCAGTACTCGATGCGTGAGCCCGCGTTCGCCTGGAGCGTGCCGACGGCCCACCGGGCCGAGACGGTCCCGCCCTGGAGCTGGCGGACGATGTCCTCGTACCGCTTGATCGTGATCGGCTGCCGCTCACCGATGACGGTCGAGTTGCCGGAGTCGAAGACGACCATCCCGATGTCGCCGTCGCTGTTGTACTCCCACGTCTGCGAGGAGGCGTCGGCCACGTTCGTGATGAACGGCGAGAGACCGAGCAGGTTCGGCAGCTTGCCGCTCTGCGCGGCCTCGGCGCCGACGTATCCCGTGGGGATGTAGTCGGCCATGATCAGCGCCTCGGCGTCGGGGTGCAGGACGATCCGGTCCGGAATGAACCCGTCGGCCTTGACGAGCTTTATCGCCGTGGCGATCGCCTTGATCCCGAGGTTCGAGCCTGAGGCGTCGTGCTCGTTCGCCGACGTGTTGTCGATCAGGTTGGTCAGGGCGATCTGGTTCAGGGTGTTCTCGAGCTTGGCCCCGGCCTTCCGGATCTCCATCTCCATCACGGGATAGAGCGCGTCCGCGACCATCTCGTCCGTGATCATCGGGCGGACGCCGTACTTCTTCGCGGTCAGCGTCACGGCGGTGTAATCCTGATCGCTGATCGGGATCTCGGCGCCCTCCGCGACTTCCGGAGCGTACGATCCGACCTCGCCGACCGGGATCGTCAGGGTGTTCGCCTTCATGGGCAGGACGGTGCACGCCTGCCGCATGCACTTCCACGGCTCCGCGCCCTCGAGCACGGTCGCGTGCATCTCGGTCTGGAGCAGGGTCGTCGACTCGATCGCGGTCGAGAGGAGCAGTTCGCGGACGGGCTCGATTTTGCCGTCGTAGACGGTGCCGAGTTCGCGCGGGATGGTTTCGACGATGCGCTGCAGGGCGCGGCCGTTCGGCTCTTCGAGGCCGATCTTCGCGTAGGTCTTGAAAAGTTGTGTCATGTCATGTCACCTTACGTTGCCGCCGTCCAGATCGGCGACATGTTCAGCAGGACGTAGCCCTTCCCGCCAACGGTGGAGGCTCCGGCGGCGATGTCTTCCTGGCACTGGCCGATCGGGAAGAGGCCGGTGCCCTCGCTGTTGTGGGCGGCGATCGCGCCGTCCTGGACGATGGCGCAGCCGGCGACGGTCGAGACGCCGAGCCAGTCGCCCGCGTCGGCGGTGCCGTTGTCGGCGGAGAGCTCGACCTTGACCTCGCAGCCGTTGCCGTAGACGAGGAACGACTCCCCCGCGGCAGCGCCGTAGGCGGCCACGCCGACGGGCGAGCCGAGGGACGAGGTCGCGGGGGCCACGGTCCTGCTCACACCGCTCGCGGCGAACGCGACGATCTGCCCCGCGAGAATCGTGCTCGCGGCGATGTACGTGCCCGTGACGCCGATGCGCCGGGGCTTGGGGTCGAATCCGACCGGGATTGTGTTTGCCATTTACTGGACCTCCCGGTAAATCTCGGTCTTCGTGATCACGAGCCCGGACGGGACCGAGAGCTCACGCGCCGGCTCGGCGGGGGCGCCGGCCTTCGGGAGCGGCGTCTGCTCGATCTTGAGCAGGCGGGCCTTGATGCCCTCGAGCTCGCGCATCTCGTCGCGGAGCGCGTCCACGTCGGCCGCGATCTTCGTGTTCGTCTCCGTTGCCTCGCCAAGCTGGCGGACCAGGTCCGCGTTGGCGGTTTCGAGTTCGGCAATCTTTGCCTCAAGTTCTGCTGTCATAGTGTCCTCTGTGGGGTCGTCTGTCGCACATGCCGCGGGCGATTCGCCCGGCTCCTCTCCGGATTCATTGTGGCGCAGGGTGCACGTCGAGCAGGCGCCGCGGTTCACGACCGCGCCGCCCAGGAACGTGATCGACTGCATCTCGTACAGCTTCCGCTCGGCGTTCCACCGCTCGGTGCCGGTCAGTTCGGCGGAGAAGTAGTCCGCCTCGCCGGCCTCGATCATCGCGATGGCGCCGGGAGAATCCGTGCCCGGGAGCCCGTGCAGGACGAGGTCGCCGACCACGGCGTCATCCTCGAAGCGCGGGCTCTCGATCCGGCCGACCTTCTGGTTGATGGTCCGGGGCTGTCCGCCCGCGTGCCGTGACCAGAGGGACGAGTCGGCCCAATTCCCGGCGTACTCGCGGAGGGCGTCGGTGCCGTACGAGCACGGCGTCTTGGCCGCGCTGTCGGTCCACGTCCCGGCCGCCAGCAGCTTTACCGAACGAACGATCAGGGCGTCACCGGAGCGTTCGAGATTGGAAGAAGAAGGGAGTTCGAAGAGGAGCTCGCGGCGGAACGTTCGGTCATCGGGTGACGGTTCGTCGCCGGGCATGTAGATATTTGATTCTTTGGCTAATAATTGAGTTTGGTTAACTCAGAGGAAAAGATGAAAACTATATTTAAGCAATCTTTTTAACCTGAGCCTTCTTCTCGGCCGCGCGCCGGAGGGTGCGGATATACGCCTGCACGGTCGACGTGGCCCGGCTGCCCCCGTTGTACTGCGAGTAGTTCATGGTCAGGTGCCGGGCGATGATGGCCGGGAACTTCTCATCCTGCATCTGCTCAATCACGCGCTTCTCGACCGCATGGAGCGGTTTGCCGGATGCCATTACTTCGGCACCTCCACAACAGGCGAGTAGCAACAGCGGCACCGGGGATGTATGGGGAGTTGTGGCTCCGACCCGATCTCGTAGACGTTGCCGTGCAGGGGCTCGCACTCGCCGCAGGTGCGTTCATCAAGACCCACGAGAATGCGGATCTTCGAGACGCCGGCCTGTGCATACCGGATCTTCGAGCCCTCGTTCACGCAGTACATCGTTTCCGTCCTCGCGATGGTCTCGGCCCGCGTCCGCCCGATGGCGTCGACCCGCTCGGCGATCCGCCGGGCCAGCTTCGGGACGCCCTCGCCCCCCATCAGCCCCTCGGTCAGGGAGGCGATGATCTGCTTGCCCATCTCGTCGGTGACGCCCTTGAGCGCCGAGACGTTCCGGGCCTTCAGCACGTCGAGCGCCCGCCAGTCGATGGGGCCCGGCGTCAGCTTCGCGCCGGTGGTGAGCGCCGCGAGGTTGGTGTCGGCCCATGTCACGCCCTGCCGGTACGCCCGCTTGACGATCTCCCCTTGCTTCTCCCGCGACGGCTTGATGACGACCTCCTCGATCGTCTTATCCAGCCACACCCGCAGCCATTCGAGGTCGATGCCGACGACGGGTGCGGCCAGTTCGCGGGCGTGCGACTCGAACGCGGCGACGGCCTTCCGCTCGAAGGTGTCGAACAGCGGGAGCAAGAGCCGTTCGTACCGGGCTTCGATCTTCCGGCTCATCGTCGGGTCCGTCTTCGGCCGGAAGGATGCCGCGAGGCAGCGGGAGCACACGGGTCAGTCCGCCCCCGTCGGGTCGATGCCGAACTGCTGTTGAATCCACTCCTGCGGCAGCACGGCGAACGGGTCCATCGGCGTCGCGGCCATGATCTTCGCGATCCATTCGGCTTTCTTCGCCATGTCCTCCGGCGACGGGTCCTCGAAGACGATCCAGCAGGCGCCGGGTCGGCCCGTGATCCGGTCGAAGAGTTGCCGGCTGAGGGTCGTCGCGATCACGCGCTGGAGGGCCGCGATCCGGTCGTACCACGCCCTGAACCGGACGTTCGCTGTCGCCTCCGTCGATCCCGTCGCGTCGAGCCCGATCTGTTCGGGCGGCACGCCGAGCGCGGCGCAGAGCCGGGACGAAAAGACGTTGTCGAGTTGGGACGAGTTGTTGATCCCCGTCGCGTCGATTGTCGAGATCTTGATGTCGGGGCCCGTGATGAACTCGTTCTTGCTGCTGAGGTTCTCGAACTCTTTCCGCAGCCCCTCCAGGTCCGCCTCCGGCACCTGTTCGCCCGGTTGCCCGACGCCGACATGGTACTTCGGGAATCCATGCCTCTCGATCGCCTTCGCGAGCCCTTCGTTGGTCTTGGCATCTCTCAGGATCTCGTCGATGCAGACGGACACGAGGGAGCGGCCGTAGGGCGAGTTCGGCACCGGGTCGAGGTTGAGGTCGATCATCTCCTCCGGCAGGAGCAGGGGGCCGCGGGAGTCGTCGAACGTGTCTTCCTGCACGAACCGATACCCGACGATGTTGCCCCAGGCGTCCTGCTCGATCCGGAACCGGGCCGGGTCGCGGAGCTGGACGGTCAGCCCGCCGCCGCGCAACGGGACGATCTCGGCCAACCCATTGCCGTGGACGTAGGCGTAATCGACGAGCATGGACACCAGCGTCTCGAAGTCGATCGCGTCGATGACCGCCTGCACCTGCTTGACCGCGCCCTCTTCGCCGTCGAGCCGCCAGCCGTTCGACAGGACGGTTCTCCCCGGCGCCTTGATGGCGGCCGTGACGATCCCGCCGGACTCGTAGATCGCCGCGTTCCGGGCCATCGTCGCTGTGTCGCGCGTCGACTTTCGGAAGTAGTCCGGCCGGGTGCCGCTCGATGCCGCCGCCTTGGGCTGTGGTTTGGGGCCCGCGACGAGTTGTCTGATACGGTCTCTCAGTTTCATGGTGTAGCCTCAGCGAATTGGTCGAGCGGCCCGAACCGTTGCCGGGCGATCTCAGCGTATGCCGCCTCTCTCTCAATCCCGACCGCCTCGAAGCCCTCGGCGACGGCGGCGATCAGGGTCGAGCCCGAGCCGGCGAACGGGTCGAGGACGAGCCCGCCGGGCGGCGCGATGAGCCGGCAGAGGTAGCGCATGAGCGCGAGCGGCTTGACCGTCGGGTGAACGTTGCCCTCGCCGCGCTCCGCTCTCGACGCCTTCGCGCAGTAGAAGAACCGGGCCGCCGAACCGGACGAACGGCCGACGCCGGGCGTAGCATCCCCCCCGGCGAACCCGCTATATGATTTCTGCATCGCCGCCTCACCGCGCCGCTTCGGTTGCCCGCCGCCCGACTGCATCGGGAAGATGTCGACAACCTCGTCGCTGCCGTCGTGGATCAGGTTCGCGGGCCATCGGCCGAACGTGCTGCCCGTCGTATACGTCTCTTGGATCGGTTGCCGCTCCCCGATCCGCCCCGTCATATAGGAGGAGGAGGAGGAGTTGTGACGTGTCGTTGTGTCATCGTCCGATGCAACCCGGCAGGCGTCGATATTGAGCGCCCCTGTCCCGTGCTCGCAGACGGTCGCGGCGACGGTGCCGGCGAGCGGTGCGCGGGCGAGGATGATCGGCCTAAACGAGACGGTCGGGTCGAGACCGCCCGGGCGTGAGATGTGCCCCTTTTCGATAGCACTCTCTAGAGCAGAAATGTCGAGGGTGCCGCGCATCCTCGTGGCGGCGGCGTTCAAAATGTTTGCCGCAGGTATGGCACTCCACCATGAGCCAGGTCGAAGAATCGCGGCCCGGATGATGTCTTGCGGTGTGAGCGCCGACGCTGAGGAGTTCAAGGTTTTCGAGTCGATTATCGGCCCGGTTGCCGTTTCGGTGATGAACCTGCTCCCACGGCTCAAGGCTTCTTCCCAAGTGCTCCGCCATGACGACACGGTGTTCAAGGTCGTACGTATCGCCGACTCTAACCGCGACGTATCCGTCAGATCGCGTAAATCTGCCAGTGTACTTTGCAGTTCTGAGGCAGTCCATTGAGCAGAAGCGAACGCCTCGCCGTACTCGTCCGGGCTTAACGTCGAACTCTCGCCCGCAACACTCGCACGTAACAGTAACCACAGCCGAACCTCTACTTTATATAGGTTCCCAACTGTTATATACTGTTCCCTTTCACCTCCAATCGGCTTCTGCGCCATGATGACGTACTCGACTGCCGGCTTCAGGGCCGTGCCCCATCCCGACCACTCGCGGGCCGCGTCGGTCGCTGGGGCGGTGATGTCGAGAGCGCACGCCCCCCGATCAGCCCCTTGTCCGGGCGCAACGGCGAGGCGCGATCCGTTCACAGATGCGATCTTCTCGCGCTCGGCTTCTGCGCGCTCGACGAGCGGGGAGAACTCGTCAGAGAGCTCGAGACGCCCCTTCAGGATCGCCCAATCGCTCGATGTCGGAACGCGGGCACCGTGGGGATCCTGCCGCTCCCAATGCTCGCAACCATCGACGTACCCAAACCACGCATTGACATCGGTGCGGGACAGTCCGGCGGCCTCTCGCATCTGACGGATATGTCGCCCGAGTGCGTACCGATCTTCAAATCGGCGCCCGTTTGCCTTATCGATAGCCTTCGAGACGTCGAGCGACTTCGGGAAGCCCGAGCCATAGATCCAGCCGAGGCAGTCGCGGATCTCCCATCCGGCATCTTCGATCGCGCAGGTCAGCCGGTGAAAGGTCCGCGTCCCGCCGAAGGCGAGCAGATGGGCGCCGGGCTTCGCCACTCGCAGCGCCTCGATCCAGTAGCGTTCGCCGGGCACGCCGTGGTCCCAGTCGCGGGCCATGAAGTTGAGGCCGTACGGCGGATCGGTCACGATGGCGTCGACGCTCGCCGGCTCCATCTCGCGCATGACGTCGAGGCAATCGCCCTGTATGATTCGTGCTACCATGATCGAACTCCTGAGACGACGCCGAACCGGCCGGCACCGCTCCCGCGCTTGGCGTGGGTGTAGAGCGCGTAGCGTGTCGCGTCGCAGTTGTGTACGAGAATAGAATTGGCGAAGAAGTTGTGAGCGCCGTCGACGGTCAGGTTATAGACCGGGACGGGCCTTTCGAGCCGCCCAAGACGCACGCATTCCACACGACTTGGAGCAATAGCGGGCCTTGGAATATCGGTTAACCTCAAATCCGGCGCCGCAACAGTCACACCGCCGCACGACGTTATCCACACCGGAGGCGCGGCGGGCCGCAGACCTGCACGCGTTCGAGCAGAAGCGGTGCTGCCCGACGGGGAGCCGTTGATAGGTTGCCCCGCAATGCTCGCAGACAAAATCCGCCGGAGCGAGGTTGTCCACGACCTGCCGGGCGTGCTCGCGGTGCCATTCCCGCCCCTCGTCAGATCGGTGCCAGCCGACGGTGAGCGGGCGGATATTTGCAAGGTGTCCGCGCCGCCATTCGGCGAGGGCGGGGTCGGAGTTCTGTTGATGCCAGGAGAGATGGTCGTGCCCCGGAAGGCACGCGAGATTATCGACGGAATTGTTGAGCGGGTCGCCGTCGATGTGATGGATGTGGTGCCCGTCGGGGATCGGCCCGTGGGCGGCCTTCCAGATCTCGACGTGGAGGTGTCCGACTCCCGCCCGGATGTGGTTTGCAGAGGGTCGGTAATAGACGCGATCCGGCCGGCGCTTGCTGTTGGGATAGCGCCGGAACTCCACGCCGTTGAACACAACGGATTCCCTTTCAACCGCCATACGTAGTCACCATATCGTAGGGCGTCTATTGGCATAAAGGTTCCGTTTCCTGTCAGAACGGGGTGATCGGGCGTCCCTTTGAGGCAGAAACCGTCATCGGTGAAGAGCCATCGGAGGTCTCGTGTATATCCGGTTCTGCCCGCCGCGAGCACCTCGTGGTAGCCATCGGAGGTGAGCACCTCCATTCCCGGTTTGATCTGGTTGATCCATAGTTGGCCCTCGGTCGTTTCGATGAGCGTGTCGGCGGTCAGGCAGAGGTGGTCGTTGAACTTCACGGGCTCCTCGAGGACGCGCCCGCCGCGGTCCTCGCGGTACTTGTACGCCCGGATCTCGCTGATGAGGTTGGCCGACGCCGGGTCGATGTGCAGCCGGATCCGCTTGACGTAGTCGATACCGTCCTTCACGCTCTTGTCCGCCGCGAGGCACCGGAACCCGGCCCGCTTGATCTCCTCGATCCGGGCCGGCTCGGCCGCGTCGGCATAGATGATGGAGCCGGGCACGACCAGCTCCTTCAGCCGGCCGATGATGTCGGCGTTGGTGAGGTGGGTCTGATAGAGCCGCTCCGAGACGAACGTCTGTTCGCCGTGGAGGCAGACCTCGACGAGCGCGGACGGGTTGGTGTGGCCGAAGTCGAGCCCGTAATACCGATCCGTCGGCCGGGCCGCGGGCGCCGGCGCCACGGTCCAATTCGAGTAGATGATGTTCCGCAATACGCCGGGCTCGCCGAGCACGTAGATGCGGTAATAGTTCTCGTCCTGGTTGACCAGGTCCTCGAGTTGCCGCGTGTAGTCGGCGTCGAGATACGGGTTGTCCTTGTAGGTCGAGTGCAGGACGGCCACGTCCGGCCGCTCCTGTTGGACGAGGTCGGTTATCACCCAGTGGTAGGCGTCGATCGGGTTGAAGGTGAGAATGATCTGGTTGGGCCGCGCGCCCGCCCGCCGGAGCCGGAGGTTCAACTGCAGGAAGTCCTCGCGCTCGATGTCGGTCGCCTCTTCGACCCAGACGAGGTTGAACTCGGCGCTCTTGATCTTCTCCGGGTCATCCAGTGATTTGAAGAGGATCTCCGAGCCGTTGACCGTGATCAGCAGTTCGGACTTGTTGTGCGCGAACGGCACGCCCCACGCGCGCAGGGTGTCGAGGATGAGCCGATAGGCGGTGATGCGGAGCGCCGGCAGGGTCTTGCGGATCACGGCGATCCGGATGTCCGGCACGGTCAGGAGCAGATGGCAGACGTGCTGCGCGACGGCGAAGGACTTGCCCGAGCCTGCCCCGCCGTACACGACGAGGATCCGCTCGGTCCTGCTGTCCAGCCACCGCCCGAACTTGGGGATGCGGGCGACCTGTTTTTCAATCGTCTGCATTATCCCCCGTCGGCGCGTCGACGAACCGGATCACGAGTTCGGTCCCGCCCGGCCCGGCGTGCTCCATCTTCTGCGCGGGATACAGCCCGTGGCGCTTGTTGGCTTCGGTGTTGATGCTGTGAAACGTCTTGACGTCGTCCACGGCCAGGGCCCGCTGCCGGGCGTAGTCGTCCCGGGCGTCCGCCATCGCGGCGAGTTCGTCGACGGTGTCGGCGTACCGGGCCTTGAGTTCGGTGCGGGCGTCGATCATGTACGCGTTGATGGTCCCGAGGTCGACGCCCCACCCGAGGTCGTCGTTGCCGTGTTTGTGGATCGCGTGGCGGTCGATGCCCCTGAGCATGAGCTTCAGCACTTCGAGCACGCGGCGCGACCGCTCGGCGCTGTTCGTCTGCATCGCCCCCGTCGTGCCGCCCTTCGGTGGGCGGAGGACCGTGCCGGCCTCGAGCAGGAGCTTCCGGGCCCGCGGATACGAGACGCCGAACTGCTGCCGGACTTTCTCGATGCTCGCGCCGGCCTCGTAGGCGGCCCGCATGGCGGCGGGGTCGGGGTCAGACGAACCGATCATCCGTGTCCGTCGCCTCGTGCGGGTAGTCGGTGCGGAGTTCGCGGGCGCGCGTCTCGGCGGCCAGATCGTCGAGCTTGTCCTCGATCCTGAGCAGTGCGAGCGCGAGCCGGCTCAGGGCCGTCTTGACTTCGGCGTCGCGGCGGTTCTCGGCCTCCGTGATCGCGTCGAGGTCGGCGCGGGCCGGGGGGGCGTAGATCCCCCCGGACGTGCCGACGAGCACCTGGCCCGAGGTCGGCGCCGTCCCGGTCCCCGTGCCGCCCTTCGCGACGGCGAGGGTCGCGATCGCCGGCTCGTACGTCCCGGCGTGGAGGTGGTTCGCCGCGGCCTTCCCGGCGATCGCCGCGTCGATGAGGTCGAGGTTGTCGTTCACCAGCGATTGCCAGCGCCCGGCGTAGGCGCCGAGCATGGCCTTCTCGAACGCAAAGGTCGCGGTATATGTCGAGTTCGGGTCGACCGGGGCGTGTGCCATGTGGTCAGATCTCCGCGATCACGGCCATACGTACCCCGCCTGGATGTAGGCGTACAGTTGGCTGATGGTCACGACCGGGACGCCGAGCCCCTTCACGTAGGCGACGAGTTCGGCGAACGCTTCCGGCGTCCACCCGGTGCCGTCCTCGTACCCCGGATCGCCAGATTCGGCGCCCGCCGGTTCGAGGGTGTGGACCAGGAACGTCACGATCCGGCCGGGCGATCCCGTGGTGAGGATCTGTTGCGCCGCCTCGACGGTGCGGACGTTCGAGTTGTTGTAGAGGTTGTACACCCCTTTGATCTCGTACGGGTTCACTATCGGGGTCAGCTGCTCCGTCATGCCCGACCGGGCAAACGTCCGGCCGGTGAGCATCCCGGTCGCGGCCATCGCCGTGAAGGTGTCCTCGTCCCACGACCCGTTCGGATAGGCGACGTGCCGGGCGGCGCGGGGCATCCCGTTCGCTTCGAGATAGAGGGCGCAGTTCTCCAGGTATGCCTCTTGCTCCGCCTCCGTCTTATCGGCGAGGTAGACGTGGACGCTGCAATGGTTCCCCACGTCCCACCCGTCGGCGTACATCTCCTGGTACTGCGCGAGCGTGATGTAGGGTTCGTGGCTGTCGATGGTGCCGCTCGTCGCGTAGACGGTGCCCTTGAAGCCCTGTGCTTCGAGGGTCGGGTAGGCGTGGGTGTACACGCTATCCCACGCATTGTCGAACGTGAACAGCACGGCCTCGGGCAGAACGGGAGGTTCTGGGGGAGGCGGCGTCATAAATTTATATCAATCCCCCGGGGCGCCATGATGGCGTTAATGGCGCGGCAGTTCTGGTCGACCTGCGCGTCGGCGAGGAATGTCGGGTAGACCGTGAAGAACGAATCCGCTCCGACCCGGAAATAAAAGTCGCCGGCCCTGCCGAGGTAGAACGACGTGAAGGTTTCGAGCGCGTTCGTCGCGGCGACGACCCCCGTCGTCTCACGCGCCCATGTGCCGTATAGCCCCTTCCGGGCTTCGAGAACCTCGCCTCCCCTGAATCGAACGGTGATGAGGTCGGGCGTTGCGGTGAGTCTGCCGGGGAGCTGGAGCGACGTGATGGCCGTTCCATCGGTCACCTGCACCCTGACGGCATCGGCGTCAGCGCTGCCGTTCGTCGAGTCGCGGATGCGGATCGCGTTCGCGTTGGTGTCTAACTTCGCCGCCCCGAAGATGCCCTTGTGCGGAGCGCTCGTTGTCGTCGAGCACACGATCTGGAGCGTGAACTCGGTCAGCCCCTTCAGGGCCGGGACGAGCGAGGAGAGGTTGATCCAGTCGCCACCGTCGTACGAAACGCCCTGCGGGGTCCAGGTCGGCGCGGCGGCACCGGCCCCGAGCGTGCCGTCGTAGGCGTTGCCGGAGAAGTCGCGGAGGGTCGTGCCCGTGCCCTCGTTGAACAGGTAGATGGCCGCGGCGCCGGGGACGAAGCACTTGGTCGCGCGCCGGGCGAGGGGGAGAGAGAGTGTCATGAGCGACTCCAGCCCGAACGGGATCATACGAGCTGCACGGCGACGTCCGCCGTTGCCCCTGCGGTGATCGTCTTCACGGCCACGACGAACTCGGACGCGCCCTTCACGTCAACCGTGAACGTCTCGCTCCTCACACCGGCCGTGACGATGCCCGGACTGCCGGGGGCCCACTGGTCGCCCGTCTTCACGAACGGCACGACGGTCAGCGCCGGCATGGCCGTCAGGGCCACGGGGTTCGCGATGGCCCGGACGTAGGCCGTCTGCCGGCCCGTGCAGTCGATGGCGCCGGACGTCCCGGTGCCGGCGACGGCGACGAGGCCGGGGGAGATCGCGTAATTGGTGGCGTACAGGGCGGCGTCCGTGTCCGCGCCCGTGCCGACGAGCTTGACCAGGACTTTGCCGGCCGTCCCTCCGGTCGTGGTCACGGTCTCGACGTCCGTCACGACGCACCCGGCGGCCCGCTGTGCCTCGGTGATCTCGCAGAGCCTCTTGGGGGCCGCGTCCGTGCTGAAGAACACGACGTACGACTCGGCGCCGACCACCTGCGGGATGGTGACGAGGACGGACGTGTTTTCGTCCGGGGTGATCGCGACGATGTCGGAGCGGGTGCTGTATCCGTAGCAGGTGCCGACGGCGACGGCCACGTTGTGCTCGGCCGCATCCATGACGCCGACGGTTTCGTCTTTCGCGGCCGTGATGGTCGGGGCGGCGAGGAGGTCGCCGGCGGCGGTGGCGCCGGTGCGGTGGAGGATGACGGGGTCGCGCTTCACGACTTCGAGCGTCGACAGGTATGAGGAGAGGCGGTTTTCGGTCATGGTCAGTCAGACAGGCCGACGATGACCCGCACCGGCGCGGGGAATCTCCTGGCGGACTGCTCGAACTCGGGAGCGTACCGGCCGCGCTCGGCCTCGGAGCGCGCGATGTTGGACGAGTCCCACGCGGCGGACGGGTCGGCGGGCATCACTTCGGCCTCGCGATCTCGATGCCGGCCGCTTCGACGGAATCGAGGAACGCGATGGCGGCGTCGGCGAGCTTGTCCTTCTCGGTGGCCGTGTAGCCGCCCGGTTTCATGGCATAGTAGCAGGATGCGAGGAGAGCGAACGACTGCACGCACGCGACGAGCGCGCGGCCCCGGCGAGAGGCGATGTACCCGCCGGCCAGTCCCAGAACGGCGATGACGCCGCCGAGGATCGGCACGATGTCGGACATTATAATAGTTAGAAATGAGGTATACTTAAACATGATGTAAAAGAGAGCCGGTTATCTACTCGCCCGGGTTGGCGGTGACGGTGCACCACGCGCGGAAGTCCTCGAGCGTCGCGGCGATCGCGCGGGCGGTGCGCGTGGTGCGGCCCGATCGCGCGCGGCGGGCGTAGAAGTGGTTCGCGACGATGGCGGGGTCGGCGAGGAAGAGCCCCTGTTCGCCGCACTCGCGCCAGACGCGATTGAGCATGTCGAGCCGGCGCGAGACGGTGGTGGGGGCGTCGTGGACGTGGCAGAGGCGATAGGCGCCCCACTGCCGGATCAGGTCGTCGACCTGCTGCGGCGGGCGGGGGGATCCCGCCCCGAGGGTCACTCGACCACCCTCTTCCACCGCGAGCCGTGCGGGAAATGCCCCGCCACGTCGTCGTCCATGAACCCGCCGCCGACAAGCATCACCTTCGTGCCGTCTGGCAGGACAGTCTTGATGCAGCCGTCTTCGGACAGGATATACGCCTCGGGCTCCGGGGGCAGGACGATGGGCGGGACTTCGGGTGTGTCGACGGCCGGGGGCTTCTCGTCGGGGATGGTCATGTCGGGGCCAATGTCGTACACGATCGCGCCGTTCAGCGTGGACGTCTTCCAGACCTCCACCACGGGCTTCTGCGCCGCCCGGATGGTGATGGCCGGCCCCTGAATCGAATACCCGATCTTATCGTACTTGTCGCGCTGCTGTGCCGCGTGGTTGTCGCAGCCGAGGTAGTCGATGCGGAGGGCCCGGCCGAAGGTGACGGCGGGGGATGGTGGGTCCACGAGTGTCAGGTCGAGACTGCCGCCGGAGCCGGCCTGCCCGACGAACGCGCGCACCTTTGCGCCCGTGCTCGTGAACTGGATCTTCGCGCCCGGCGCGCCGTAGTTGAGGATCATGCCATACGCCGACCCCTCGTCGGAGCAGTTGATGACATTGAGCGTGTTCGCCTTCTCGTTGACGATGCCGAACCCGGCGTTGGCGCACGCTTCGGTGTGGCAGTCGATGAGCCGGCCCGTCTGGACGTAGAACCCGGACCGGAACTTCTCGACCGACACCGGGCTCGTCCGCCGGCCGCAGCGCGTGGCGGTGCACCGCTCGAAGAGGACGTCCTTCTGGTTCTGCCGGTGGCCGGACCACGAGCCGTCCAGGTGGAACCCGTCCTGCCAGGCGTCATCCACGAAGCAGTCGCGGACGGTGAGCCGTGTGATGTCGCCGGCGTCGGGGATGTCAAACCCGCAGGACCAGTCGCGCGAGCCGGCCGGGCCCTTGCTCCGGTCCTGCGGCTCGAAGCCGGAGCCGGGCGAGAGCGCCGTGCACCCTTCGAAGAGCACGTCCCGGAACTCGCCGCCCTCCTGCGCGCCGCCCTCGAGATTCAGGTTGAACGTGTGGTGGTAGCTCCGGCGGCCCGTGCACCGGCGATAGGTGAGCTTCTCGAGCATCTTCGTGCGCGAGAGGGGCAGCCACGTCATGAACATGCCCGTCGCCGCCGCCTTCGCGCCGTGGTTCAGGTGGGTGACGCCGTCGAGGGAGTGATCGATCTGGACGTCCTCGACGGTGTACCGGGAGGCGTAGTTGTAGAGCGTGATGTACCCGTTGGCGCTGAAGTTCCGCAGGGTGACGCCGGGCGCGCGGGAGACGATCCGCATCGGGTTCGGTGCGATCAGGTGCGCACCGTGGCCGTCGAGCGTCGAGCCCTCGCCGACCTGTTGCAATCCGGACGGGAGTTTGTACGTCTCGCCGCCGATCAGGTCGACGGTGGTGCCGTCGCGCTTGAGCTCGGCGAGGGCGGCGGCGATGTCGGCTGGTTTGTAGGTCATGCGTCCGCCACCTTGATATGCAGCTCGCGCCGTCCGGCGTAGTGGCGGAAGAGGGCATACGCGAGATTGCCGAGCCCCAGCGTCCACCAGCCGGTGAGGAAGAGGACGATCAGGTGCCCGAAGAGCGAGCCCCAGCCGCCGGCCTGCGAGAGGACGGCCACGCGGTCGCCGCGGGTGTCGATGCTCCAGCCCTCGACCTGGGCGTCTTCGATTGCCTGTTCGTATGCCGCGGGCGGCACGCGCTTGACTGATACCGTAGTGTTCATGGGTAGTATTCCTCCTTGTTCTCAGTGGTCAGACGTTCGACGATGCGCCCCGCGAGGAAGTGCTCGAGGACGTCGGCGGGCGAGTCGTTGCCGGCCTTGTTCACGGTGTTAACTTGTGTCATGTGTTAAACTCCTTCATATGTGTTAACGGTGTTAACTACGATTTTCAACGGTCTTCGAGTCCGGCCGCTCCCCAAAACCGCCCGGGGCCGATCCGAATCCCGGCGTCCTTCAGTACCCGCCTCACGGTGCGTACCGAGGTGCCGGGCATGGCGTCTGCGATGCGGTGGTGACCGAGCCCCTCCCCCCACATTTGGAGGATCAGTATGCGCGCCTCGGCTGGGATCTCGCGGCGCTCGTGCTGCGACCCGCGGATCTCTATCCCGCGCCGCCGCAACGTCGCCGATATCCGTTTCGGGTTTACATGGTGGGTTTTGTGGAGGGCCTTGATCGTCGCCCCCTCCAGGTAGTCGCGGCAGATCCGGTCAGCCGTTACATCGTCAACGGCGCTTTTCCCCCAGTGGCAGGGGCTCATGCCTTCAGCCCCCAGGCGTCTTCGAGGGTGACGGTGAGCGCGGTCAGCCCGTCCAGGTATGCCGCTTCTGCCGGGAGCATGTTCGGCGGTCGGTCGCGGCCAACGAACGAGGCGACCTTCTGCCGGCGGAATTGTGCGAGCGTCTCGAGCATGTCGGCCAGCGCGTCATACTCGTCGATGCCGTCGGCGTTACCGAGCCGGACCTTTTCGGTGAGTTCGTCCATTCGTGCGGTGGCGTCAGTGATGATCGCCGGGTCGAGCCGGGTCAGGCCGGCCGCGTCGCGCTCGGTTGAGAGCGAGAGCATGAGGGTGTCGAGGATTTCAGACATGGGTGTTCTCCAACATGGCGCCGGCCGTTGCCGCGATCTGCTTTCCCATCTCGTGGCACTCTTCCTTCAGGCGCTGATCCTTGAGCAGTGCAATGCGGAAGACATCGGCCCGAAGGGATCCCCAATACAGGGACTCGCCGGCATAGTATTCCCTGAACCGGGTCGCGATCTCGTCGTCTGGCGGGAGTCGGCCGTACTTCTCGAAGATCCACATTTTGGCCTCCTCGATCACGGGTTCGAGCGTCTTCTTGCGGACGCCGTACCGCGCGATGATGGGCGACATTCTGGCCTTGACGAGTTCCTCCCAACAGTCGTGAATGATCCGCTCTTCGTTCCGGGCGAGTTCGATCCGTTCGCGGACCAGGGCGATCTTCTCACGGGCCGCGAGTGGAAGGGTGTCGGGGGCGCTCTTGTGCGTGACGAACTCCCGAAGGGCTTCGTTGCAGACCTCTGAGACGATCCCGTGTCCCCCGATCATCTTTGCGGCCTCCTTCAAGTCCTCGTCAAAGTGCACTGTCGACTGTCCCATGCCGGCCTCCGGTCAAAAGAATAAGTATATTTGACTTCAGTTTTCGATCCGTCCGGGACGTCCCGCTCCTCCCTCCATGCCCCGACATTCGTACTAAGTTATTTATAGTTTTGAAAGCCCACCTATACAACGCCCTTCTTCTACCGATTGGTGTTTGTTTATAAACCCCCTTCTGAGACGACGCCGCACTCTCGAAGGCGGCAGAAAAACTGAAGTGAAATATGTTTATTCTTTTGAGAAAAGTTGAAACGGTTACAGCCGTTGACCGGGTTTTGAAAAACATATTTGAGTGGAATATGTTTATGCTTTTGAGAAGAGGGGCAAATGTCATGCCGCACCCACCTCGTCGGCAGATTTCTTCAGGGATTCGATCGCCGTGAAGACCGCTGCGAGGTCGTCCTCGTCCTTCAGCATCTCGTACTTCCGCTCAAATGAGAGCAGATCGCGCCGGGCCCGGTCGAGCATCTCCTCCAGGTAGTCTGGAGTGTGCAAGACCTCCTTGATCGTCACGTAGCCGCGGTCCTCGTCCTTCTTGATCGTCACCGGGACGAAGGCCCGCAGTTCGACCGGGTCGGGGCGCGCCTCGGTTGCCGGCGAGATCACGACGAGGTTTTTCAGAACTCCGCGCCCCTGCTCCTCGCGGAACCGCTCGGCGGCGATCGTGTCGTCCCACTCGAAAACGGGATGGAGCACGGCATCGGCTGGCCGGCTCTCGTTGACCAGTGTCATCGGACGAACCGATCCGTGTTTCTCAATCAGCGACTCGACGAACCCTCCCGCCGCGTTTGGGTCGACGTGACCGAAGACCCGTGGGGTCTTCCAGGCATAGTCGGTCATTCGTCCGCCTCCGTCTTGACGCGGAAGCATCCGTACGAACCGCTCGCCGACTTGGGCGCACTCGGGCGCCATTCGCCGACTCCGCCGAAGCCGGCCGCGTTGACGAGGTTCACGAGCTGCTCTTGGGATAGCATGGACTCGTTGAACGTGATCGTCAGAGTCGCGTGCCATTCGGTGAACTCGGGGCGGTATCGGATGTCGGCCACGCCTGTCTCGAGACGGACCATATCCTCGCGCATCTTCGGCGCCGACCCCTTGATCTCGACGAGCCCGCTTTCGTCCTCTGCTTCGACGCGCACGGCCACTTTGAGTTTCGTCATGGGGATGCCGTCGAACATCCTGGCGCCGCCGACAATCGCGGCCTTGAAGCCGGACGCCGGGAACCCCGGCCGACCGTCAGCGAAGCGATAGAACGCACCCTCATAGTCCTCTTCGGGGATCTTCGGCGCCTTCTTCGCGACGGCCTTGCCGGCCTGCTTGTCGGCCATCTGTTTCTTGGCCTTCTCTGACCAGTTGTGCGTTATCAGCGGCGTCACACCGATAATCGGTATCTTGACCGTGCTGATCTTCAGGGGAGTCAGTTCGACCGGACCCCCCGCCTTCCTAGCTACTGCCATTTTTAATCACTCCTTTAGATTTTGTGTTCCCATGTCTGCCGCGCCGTACCCAACCGGGCCTCGCCATGCCGAACCGCGCCCTGCCTCGCCGTGCCGGACCATGCCGTGCCGCGCCCAACCAAACCAAGGCTGCCGCGCCGTACCAAACCGTGCCGGTCCACGCCGTGCCTCGCCACGACTGCCGATCCACGCCGATCCACGCCGCGCCGCACCGCGCCGTGCCCTGCCACGACTGCCGAGCCGTGCCGGGCCGCACCATGCCAAGCCTCGCCCAACCAGGACTGCCTCGCCGTGCCAAACCCAACCCAGCCTCGCCCCGCCATACCAAGACTGCCTAACCACGTCAAACGCGTTTCCGCGCCCCCGCCTGTCGACGGAGTAATAAGTCTCTATCCCGTCACCTCCTGTGCACACACTGTGCATACCTAATATGCACGTTAAGACTATATATAATTGGTGCACACATTGTGCATACATGGCGACGCCGATAGAGGTGAAGGTCGAAGGGTTCTCAATAATCGAGCGGATCGTTCGAGAAGGCGGCAATAGCGCCCGCGTGAACGTCCCGGTCGATTGGGTCGGCCGCCGATGCATGGTCATTCTCCTCGACGATCCGGACACTCCTCTCCCCACCAGTCCCGACGCTCCGGCATAGCCTCGCGTTCGACGAGTGCTCCCGGCGCCGGCTTCGGCGGTCCTTTCTGCGGATCCAGCGTCGCCATCGCCTCCTTGATCTCGCCGTTCATGAGGTCGCACGCGGCCACGACCTCGGCCTCGAACGCGGTCCAGCCCGTGGAGACGACGTTCACGTCCACTCCCTCCAGCCGTTCCGCGTCTTCGTCACGCAGACGAGCGGCTCGTCGTAGAGCCGGGCATACCACTTTTGCTTTAACTTGAACACCGGCGTCGGCATCCCCTTCACGTCGATCACCTTTTTGGAACCGTCCTTGTAGACGACCCCGAAGTCCGCGACGTAGGTGACCGACCGAAACGCCCGCCCATGCTTCGTGAACGCGGCCTGCAGGACGAACCGTGGCTGCAGGACGAACGACCGGACCTCGCCCAGGTCGCGCAGGACGCATAGGTGCCGGTAGTACTCGGCCTCCATCTTCGAGGCGAACGCGATCCCGTCGACCTCGCACCGCCGCGCCGCGTACTTCTGCTTCGGTTGCGTGATCGGCATCGGGGGGATCCCGCGCCGCGCGGCCGTGCTCACGGCGCCACCGCCTTGCGGGTGTAGTCGGCAAAGTCCATCGTCCAGTAGAGCCGGCGGACATTCGCCCACCGCGCCAGGGCGTTCAGCCTGGGTGACCGTGAGAACCGCATTACATAGGCATTCGTGCCGGCCCCCTTGAGCCGGCGGCACCGATATAACGCATCCTCGAAGGTCGAGCCGCCGAATCCAGCCAGAACGAAGAACGAAACGTCATTTTTCAGATTGATCCCGGCCCGCTTGAGCAGGGAGATCCCACGCATGACAGCCGGCTCGTCGCTAATGGAGTCGAAGGCGAACCGGATGTTCGCGGCCCATCGCAGGGACTTGAGCCGTTCGGCGATCTCCTCGTCCAGGAGCCGCACGTCGAGTCCCTGCATGAAATCGACTTTCAGGCGGCGGTCGAGGCACCAATCGGTGACCTTGAAAAACCACGACCTCAACCCCAGTATGTTGTTGTCGAGGAACGCGATGGTGGCGAACCGGGGATCGTGGAACTCGCGCGGGTGCTGCCACCGCCGCAGCCGCCCCTCCTTTGCCGGCACTATGCAGAACGGGCAGCGCCGGATGCAGCCCCGCGAGGTGAACCCGAGCGAATATTCGGACGGGTAGAGGTCGTAATCCGGCCGGACCTTCTGCATCGCTTCGGGGAGCCACGAATAGCCGAGCCCCGAGCCCCCGAGGGTTACGTCGGCGCCGGGGAACATCGTCGCCACCCCGCGCGCGTTTGCCGCGTTCTTCGAGAAGATACAGGAGATGTAGACCCGATCGGGGTCATTCACATCGAAGCCGACCTCGTCGCCCTGCGCCTTGTGGTAGGCGCTGACCTGCATCAGGGCGAGGTTCGGGATCCGGCTGTCGATGTCGACGAGACGGACGTTCATATCTCCCCCTTCGTCCGCCACTGCCGCGCGGCCGTGCTCACGGCGACCCTCCTGAAAACTGCGTGCACGACTCGAAATCATACCGCGACGTGTCTGTTTTCGGGCACCAACCCAATCCCGACTCGCTCCCGATCCAGTGATCACAGCGACCACAGGATCTCGGAGGCGGACACATCATGGCGACCACCCAGAGGCACAGATCGTCTTCCCCGGCATGAACCACACCTCATCGCTCCACCACGCGGGCCCGGCGACATACGCGTACCCGTTGTCGAAATTCCTGATCTGTCCCACAAACGACCGCCACGCGCCCCACGGGCCGATCGCGTCCAGGGCGCACGAGTGCGCCGGGTACGTCCGCGGGCCGCAGTGCCGTTCCGCGCGGTCGTCGCCGAGGATGCACTCGGGCCGACCGTCGCAGCGGTAAAAAGGACAGGTCATACCAGCCCCTCCTGCGCGAGCCCGTGGAACGTCGCGCCCTCCCTCTTCGCCTTGTTGTACATCTTCCGGATCGCCGTCGCCGTCCGGTTCGCCGAGGGCACACGGGTGCCGACTGGCGACGTAAAAGGGGCAGGTCACGCCGCGCCCTCCCGCAACCGCCGCCAGCCGTGGAACGCCGAGCCCTGCCGTTTCGCCTCGTGAAACATCCGGTGGACCGCGTCGTCGGTTCGCCCCGACTCGGGGAACCGCGCCCGGTACCGTTGCCGGGCGTCGCCCTGGTCCCGTGCGAACACCACCGCCACGAGCTCGGCGTCGGACCACGTGGGCGCTTTTCCATGCGCTCTCGGCCGTACGCGCGGGTTGATGCCGTGCTCCCGCAGCACACGAGAGACGACGGTGGGACTCCACCCCACCCGCGCCGCGATCTCGCCGAGCTTGAACCCGGCGTGCCAGTCGGCGATCATGGCGGTCTTCACCTCGGACCAGCTCGTGTCTATCATGTCGTCCCTCGGAGCGTGTACCACATTCTCGCGGCGGCACCGGGCCCGCGCTTCGAGTCCGGGAACGCATCGCGATAGAGGCGCTGTGCATCGGCGCGCGAGGTCGCCGTGCGCACGACTGCCTTCTCCTCATCCGTCCACCGCACGAAGCGCGACTGCGGGGCTTTCGTGTGCCGGCCCCGGACGAACGCCCCGCCCACCGAGTAGACGGGCATCTCGTGGCGAGCGAGGACGCCGGCGACCACCTGCCGGCCCCAACCGCACCGGGCCGCGATCTGCCGGACCGTGAACCCGGCCGCCGAGTCGGCCAGGATCGACGCCTCCACGTCGGCCCACCCCGTTGAGATGACCGTCACGCCGTCACCTCGACCAACTCGACCGGAAACACGTCGAGCCCCGCGAAGAGCCGCCAGAGGGCCGTGAGCGGCGCCTCGTAGACGCCGTGCTCGAGGGTCAGCCCCGGCCGGAACCGGACCTGATCGTCCGCCATCGCGTACGCGAGCCCGCCGGGGACCCCGTTGCCGTCCGCGTCGGGCGTCAGCAGGTGCGCGAACTGCCGGCCGCGCAGGAGCACCCGCGCCGCGCCGGGGCCGATGCCGAGCGGGCTGTTGAAGAGCCCGTCGATGAGCAGCCCGGGGCCGTCGCGGGAGACGGTCGGGTTCATTCGTGCCCCCCGCAGGTGCAGGGCGAGCAGCCGCCGCGGCAGGTGCGCTCATGTCCGCGCGCCGGACAGTCCATGACACACGCCGCGCAGATGTCCGCCGGCGTCGGCCCGTTGCAGACGATGCCGCACGGGGTTGTGTCCGTCATGCCCATCCCATCCGCGCGAGGTGTCCGAGCTTCGGCGGGAACAGCCGCAGGTGCACGGCGGCGAGCCCGACCAGGACGAACGACGCGCCGGCGACAGTCGAAAAGAGGGCGGCGATCATCCGCGCATCCTCCACCCGACGAGCAGCAGCCCGAGCACGCCGAAGACGATCACGGCCATCATCGCGGCCACGCCGATTTCCCCCGGGCTCATGCGCGAACCTCGGGTAGTTTGCGATCCTTGCACGATTCGAGCCCGTGGACATATTCGTGTGTCATCGGGTCCAGCCCCCCGTCACTGGTGCAGTACCAGTTGCCCCACGAGTATAGGCCGTGGATGCAGAGTGCACAGAGACTCATGTCCGCCTCGCCGGCACGCGGTGTTCGCAGTTCTTCGGGCATGGTCCCGCCGGCAGCAGGTCGAGCGTCTTGCGGCAAATGGTTCCGATCCCGTTCGGCGTCGGGCAGCGGTGGGGGCAGTCGTCGCTCATGGGCACCTCGCGAAGAAGTGAACGAAGAGAAAATCCCCTTCGGCAACTTCGGGGTAGATCGTCTGGAGCGCCGCCGAGCACGACGCGACATCATCGAACCCCTCCGGGCCGTGCAACTCTCGGGCGATGTCGCCCGCCCGCATGGCCAGAACGCCGAGCACGCGGAACGGCATACCGCCGATCTCGAACTCGTCGCCCGCCCGGCCTTTGATCTCGTCTCGTGTCGTGCAGCACTTCCGCCCGGCGATCGCGGCATATGCCATCTCGGGCGAAAATTTGAGTTCGATGACGCTCATGCCGGCCCCACCTCGCCGGGCTGCGGGCCGGTGTAGCTCTGGAAACACTTCTTGCAGAGGATCCGCGAGAGCATCAGCCGACTCGTCTTCTCCTCCGGCCCGGTCACGGGCGCGCCGCACTCCTCGCAGACGGCGCCGGACGCGACGGGGGCCGGTACCTTCGCCGGCGGCTTCGGCACGGCTTTGGCGGGCGCCGGTGCCTGGTCGGCGGAAGAGGGGACGTGCATTTCCTTCTCCGCCTTCCGCTGGCACGGGCCGCAGATCATCGTACCGTCGCGATCGCGGATCGGCAGCGCGGGGTATTCGTCGTTGCCCCGACCGCAGACATCGCACCGGAGGACGGGGCCGGCGTCCGGGCCTGGTGCCGGCTTGGGTTCGACGATTGCCGATACCGGCCGGGACGTGTCGGGGATCTCGCGCGGGACGTGGTCCATCTCCTCTTCGGTGTAGAGTCCCGAGAGCGCGAACGCCCGGCGGAGAGCGTGGACCTCGGCCGTCTTGCGGAGCATGGTCCGGGGCTTCGATTTCCAGAGCGGGTTCCGCGCGTCCTTCCCGTACTCGGACCAGTAGACCTCCGCCACGATCGGGTGGGTCATGTCGTTGCGCCAGACCGTCGCGCGGGCCACCGGGTCATCGCCGTTCTGGTCGATGATCTCGCACTGGAGCCCGTCGAGCTTCCCCGACCGGAGCGCGAGGTTGATGAGCCCGGCGTGCCCGACGAAGATGGTCGCGGGGTTGTTGCCGTACTTGATCGACCAGATCTCCTTAGCGAGCGGGTCGAGCTGGTAGGTCTTCGCGAGGTGACAGAGGAGCGCGAACTCGTCGTCCGTGCATCCCTTTGCGACCATGCTCTTCACAAGGGCCAGCTTCCGTTCCCATTCGGGGGCGGCAACGGCGCCGCCCTGATACTCTGCAATTTCGTTCATGCGTGGAGGGGTCCGGCGTTACCCGTCGCCGGGGCGGTGGTGCAGCGCAGGAAGGCCCGCGCGATGTATTCGGAGTAGTCGGGGGGAACAGCCTGGCAGAGCCGCTGCTTCGACATCCAGTCGATCCCCATCGCCCGTCGCCAGAGGCTCATGGCATCTCCCTGAGCGCGGCCAGCGTCTCGTTCCGCCATGCTTCCGTTCGGTGCCATCCACACCCGGCACCATCGGCCGGTCGGCAGGTCATCCGGCACCACTCGCCAGACTCGCAGTGCGGGCTCGGCGCGATCGTCTGGTGGAACAGACAGGTCTTGCAGTCGCTCATACCATCCCCCTGAGCCGGCGCTCGTTCGAGGGCGCGTTGGCGATGGTCCGGCAGAGCAGCTCGGGACCGATAGTTCCATGATAGAGGTCGACTATTCTGTACTCGGCGTTCCCTCCCGGCGTGATGGTCTGCAGGGGGGCGCCGCCATTCCTCGCTTTTTCGCTCATGCTTTCTTCCCCTTCTTCCGCCGGGCTAGTTCGGCCCGGACCGCGGCCCGCAGGAACCGCGAAACATTCTTTTCGTCGTCTGATTCAACCGCCACCAGGACCGCGTCATAGAGGTCGTCCGGCAGTGCGAAATTAAACCGTTTCATGGGTTTCGTTTTACCTCCGTTTTTTACCAATAATTAATACGCCGTATTACTATTTAACAATTTCTAATTTACCTTTTGGTGGTACAGAATATAAACTAAGCGGAAGCGTCCGCGAAAGAAAAAGAGGGGGTTAGGCGGCCGGGAGAACCGACTCCATCCAGGCGCGATGGAACTCGAAGAGCTCGCGCTGAACCGCCTTCATTCGAGCAGGTCCTTCGTGCAGCGGTTGCAGATGAACGCCGCCTCGTCGTCAACGCGGCAGACGTTCAGCTCGGCGTACGGGTAGCCGCAGACGTCACATTTCGATTTGAGCGGCACCTTTCGGCCGAGCACCTCGATCACTGGCGCGGGCCGCGGCACCTTCCGGTGGCAGCAGGGACAGGTGATCCGGGCCATCTTCGAGCGGGTGTCCCACTCATAGCCGCACTTCGGGCAGGTGATCACGCGGCCCACCCCGCGAGATCCGCGATCCGCTGGCATTTTGCCGGGTCTTTCTCCACAATGAAACAAGGGATCCTGAGTTGCTCACATGCCGCGAGCGTCGAGCCGGAGCCGCCGAACAGGTCGAGAACGTTTCGTGCGCCGCACCCGGCAATGATCGGCCCGATCCATTCGACGGGCTTCCCGTGCTCGGCGGGGAGGTCGGCCTTCGACTTCTGGTACACTGTGGTCAGCCTGACCTGCCCGTCGCCGAGCGGCTCGTAGGTGTACTCGCCAAGGTTCGATGTCCGGCGGGATGCCTTGCGCGGTTTGCCGTCGTTGCGGACCCCGGCGCCCGCGTCGTAGTCGGGAACGTTCTGACAGAGATACGCCGACCTGTGCCGGCAGAGGGGGCGGTTGTCGATGTACCAGGAGATCACAGTATCCCACACGAACTCGTAGACATACTCGAACTTGAGTGCCTGGTACATCGCATCGCGGATGTGCCGGGCGTCGCTGAATACGAGGGCCTTCGCCGAGGGTACATCGATCCGCCACAGGGCCGCGTCTTCGTACGGAGGATCGTAATAGAGCAGGTCGGCCGGCGCGCCGCCAAGTACCGCCGCGACGATCTCGGGGTCGGTCGAGTCCCCGCAGATCAGGCGGTGCCGGCCGAGTTCGATCACCTCCCCGATCGGGATCGTGATCACCGGCGGCTCGCCGGCCGGTATGGGCTCGGGCTCCTCTAAGACAACCGGGGGGGCCATGTCTTTCAGGAGTTGCCGGATCGCCTCGTCATCCGTCTCGATGGACTGAATCAGGCCGGCGAGCATCTGGCGGTCCGCCTCCGCCATCGCGGCGATCGGGTCGAACGTCGCCAGGATCATCGCCTCTTCCTCGGGTGAGAGGTCCACGACGTTGACGGGGATCGTCTTCTCTTTCCGTTTGGCCGCGAGCTCGACGCGGAGGTGCCCGTCGACGAGGTGCCCCGTCTGCCGGTTCCAGATCACCTGCTGCACCCACCCGACGGTATCCAGCACGCCGGTGAGGGCGTTCTGTTGCGCCTGGGGGTGCTTTCTCCAGTTCTTCGGGTTGGCCTTCAGGTCTTTCACGGCCATCTCGGCCGTCTCGACGATGCGGTTTTGCCAGTCTGTCATGTGTGTCCTCGAAGTGGTAAAAAATTAGAGAAATTTCGTGAGGTCGTCTTTCAGGTAATAGGCCGCCCCGAGGCCTTCGAGGAGGGTGACAGCGTCGCGGGCGAACGCGCCCCAGTCGACCGACTTTGCCTCAGGCATATAGTTCAGCTTTCCGACCTTGAACAGGTCGACGAACTCGTGGGTCTGCCGGATCAGGTCGAGCGTCTGCGCCGGGTCGAACACGGGCTCGCAGGAGACCCAGGTCCGAATACCGAGCGCGTGCGCCTTCTCCAACATGGCGATCCGCTCGGGGGTCGGGGCGGCCGTGCCGGTCTCGTACTGTCGGCGCTGCTCCTCGTCAGTGAACACGAGCGTCGCCGCGTAGGTCGACAGGTCGGGGCGGGCCGCGAGGAGGTCGAGGTCGCGCTCCGAACGCGCGCCGCCCTTGGTCAACACCGTGTAGCGGACGTCGTGTCGGTTGAACATCTGGATCGCCTGCCGGGTGCACCCGTAGCGCGCATCGATCGACTGGTAGGGGTCGCAGGTGAAACAGAGCAGGACGTTCCGCCGGTCGTTCTTCTCCTGCATCTCCTCGCAGTCCTTCAGGAGCTTGATGAGAATCCCGGCGCGCGGTTCGGCTTTCGCGAACGCCTCGACAGATCGACGGGTCGCGGCCGGGGCGTAGCAGTAGACGCACCCGTGGTCGCAGCCGCGATAGAGGTTCGCGGCGAGTTCCGAGTACTCTCTGGCGCGTCCGGCGGGTTCGTAGATAATCGAGGTCATAGGCCGTAGTCCGCCGGGTTTTCGCCGTGCTCGTGGAGGTACTGTGCGATCGCGTCGTCCTCGGATACGCGCTCGTCGCCTCTGTGGAAATACGCGACCTCGTCAGAGTCCCGCTCAATTCCATCGAACCGGCGCCAGATCCACTGGACCAGGTCCTCGCGCGAGAACCCCTCGAACCATTCCCACCCAGGCAGTCCGGAATTGTCGTACCAGGTCCCGGCGTCGGTGACCGTCGTGAACTCCATTACTCACGCCTCCTGTTTCGAATAGAATTTCCCGCACCCGCCACGGACGCAGCAGGTTTTCCAGAACTTGCAGAAATTTCCGACGTCTGCGTTCTTGCTCAGGGGGTAGACGTGGACGCATCCGGCGCAGTCGTTGTTCGAATTGTTGTTCTCCATTTTGTGTTCCTCTATACTACTATAGTCTCCGTAAGTATAAATAACTATCGGTCAACCGGTGAAAAAAAAGGTCAGGCCGCCGCCGCGATCACGCTCGCGACGTACCCGATCCCCTCGGCCCAGACACAGATCACCCGCGAGCCGGACGCCGCCACGCCCCGGGCCGTGATGGTGCCGCCACGGTCCAGGGCAACCGCGACCGACCCCGTCCCGACCGCAGACCCGGCAGTCCCGGTGAGGGCCGGCGGCAGCGTCTTCAGGACCGACCGCGCGACGGCCTCGATCTCCGTCGCCGGGTCGGGGGCCCGCGTCCGGGCGATCTGCCGTTCGATCGAAAACTTCCGCACCGGGACGGCGGTGATGCTCACGTCGCACTTCGCGAGCCCGACCGAGTATGAGATGTCGACGATGCGGAACAGGACCGGCGTCGTCCCGTCGTCCTCGTACTCCGGGATCTGCGCGTGCCCCCGGAACCAGAGCCGCTGGAAGAGCTGCAAGTCCGGGCGCCGCGTGAAGTTCGCCGTGACCGTGCCCCAGTCCTCGGCGAAGTAGGCGAGCAGGGCGTCGCGGAGCGCCACCGCCGTCGCCGTGGATATGGGCGCCTCGACCGTCTCGACGTGCTCGATCCAGTGCTCGAGCCCGTTGCGGTCCGCGATCCAGCCCGTCGTTTCGAGGATCTCGTCGGGGGTCGCGCCGGTGCCGAGATGATACCGGACCACCACGGCGTTGGCCACGTCGCTCATGTCATCCGCGTACTTCACCGCGCCCGCGAGGGTCGGATCATACGGCGGGATCTCGATCACGGGCAGCCCGAGCGCGGTGTCGAGGTCGGCCTCGTCGCACCAGTAGAGGGCCGGCACGATGGTCGGGGGAACGGTCCCGTCGTCGGGCGGGGTCGGCGTGAACTCCATCGCCGCGAGGTTCATGTGCAGGAGGTCGCTCACGTCGTCGCCGGCGTCGTTGAAGAGCAGGGTGATCGTGTGGTCGCCGGCCGTCCCGATCACCACGTCGCAGGTGTCGGTGTTCCAGTCGAACGCCGAATACGACCCCGTCCCATCGACGGCGATCTCTTTCACGAGGTTCCCGGCGTCGAACGTGCCGTCATCGTCGAGGTAGACTTTGAACTTCCGAACCCCGTCCGCCGCCGCGCTCGCCGTCCTGAACCGGGCGACATAGGTGTCGGTGACCGGGAACGTCACGGTATATTTGAGCCATTCGCCGTCACGGATCCACCCGACGTTGTACCCGGCTTCGCTCGCAAAGTACTCGATATCAACGCCGTCCTTTCGGTAGGCCCCGCCGAGGTTCGCCGCGGTCGTGTCGTGATACCCGACGCCCTCGCCGCCCGCATCGTAGTCCTCAGCCTCCTTGCGGATGATCCGGTACGCCGGGTCCTGGTGGCCGATGGTCGGCGTCTTCCCCACGTCGATCCAGCGCGGATAGAAGATGCAGCCGAGCCTGGCCGCGACCGCCTGATAGACCGCCATGTGAGACGAGGTGGTCGGGCAGACGATGTCGCGGACGGGCAGGGCGTCCGTCCCCCACGCGGCGGGCGCGTCGACGTCCACGTTCGACAGATCGAAGAGGTCGCGCGTCGGGTCGGTAATATCGGTCCAGTGGGTCGGGTAGGACATCCGGTCATAGATCCACTGCCCCGGACTCGCCGTCGTGCTCGGCAGGGTGCACCAGGAGATGGGCATGTATGCCGACGCGATGTAGTACCCATAATCCCATCCCTTGTAGTTCGTGCTGTTCTTCGCCGCCTGGATCGTCGAGGTCTGCGCGGGCAGAAAGCCGAAGAAGATCAGCCGGTCGACGCCGTTGTGGTCGGGCTCGACGAGCTTGACGCGGGTGAAGTTCGTCCCCTGCGGGACCAGGTCGTGGATCGTCACGTCGGCGGAGTACATCACGTCGGACGCCGAGCGCCGGACCGTGTAGGAGACGAGCGCCCGCTCCTTGACGGCGTCGAAGTCCGACCAGTCGAACGGCACGTCAAAGAGCGCGCTCGAGCGGTTGACGAGCGGCGACCATGGGTTGCAGTCGGCGCTCAGGTACGTGATCGTCGGCTCGATGGCGAGGCAGGGGCGGACGGTGATCCAGTCGAGAGCCATGCTCGCGCCGATGTTGTAGGTCGAGACGATGTGGATCGGAACGGCGGCGTCGGGGATCTGCTCATCGTGTGTCGCGACCGCCACCCCGTCGATCAGGAACACGACCGCCGACGCCGACGCCCGCCGGATCGCCAGGGTGTGATAGCCCGCCGGCAGCGCGAGCGCCGTGCTCTCCCCCATGGCGTCGTTCCGGGTGTATGTGGCCAGGGTGGTGCCGTACACGAGAAGGGCATAGTCCGACCCGTCGCCCCCGTACCCGATCTCCGTGTAGGAGGCCGAGCCCGGCGTGTAGGTGAGGCGGGCGCGGAGCTCCGTCCCGATGCCGAGCGCGGCGATCGACAAGACGCCGAACTCGCCAACCCCCCCCGTGATCGTCAGGGTGCCGCCAGAGACGGCCGTGCCGCCGAGGTCCGTCCAGATGCCGGTATCGACGGCGGCACCGCTGAACGCATCGAGCACCGGGCAGAACGTGTCGTCCGACGCCGAGACGGCCGCGCCATTCCCGTAGAGGACGGAGAGCCGCTCCTGCCCGGGCCGGATCTCCAGCAGGAACGTCGCCGTTGTGCCGGCCGTGTAGGACTCCAGCCGGTGCGTGCAGGGCTCCATCCCCTCGTCGCGAAACCGGAGGTCGCGGAAGTCCTGCCGCATCCCGGGCTTCCAGGCGATCGTGATCGGCACCACGTAGCAGGGGATCGCGTCCGTCGTCGTCGTGCCGGGCTCGAGCTGCGGCAGGGTCGCGTAAATCCCCTTTGCCGCATCACCCGCGTACTCGTCGGACCAGCAGGACGAGCCGGCAGTCGACGGCGCCACGCCCACGCCGATCAGGGTGTCCGCGCCGGTGTTGAAGGTGAACGAGCACCGGAACCAGCCGTCGCCCTCGTCCGATACGCAGGTCGCATCAACGCCGGACGCCGCACCCCATCCGCCGACGGACAAATCAAAGTAGGCCCACGCCGTCGTCTCGTCGCCGAGCGCGTGCAGGCAGGCATACGTCCGATCCTGCGCGTGCAGGTAGAACGATAGAGTATAGTCCGTGTTCGGCAGGACCGTCACGGGCTTGTCGATGAAGTGGGGCGAGGCCGCCGTCGTCTCGAGGATCAGATCGGCGGAGACGTCGCCGCCCGGTGCCGCGAGCGCGTCCGGTGTGACCGTCGCCTCGTAGGCGCCCCACGCGGACAGGTCGGCCGCGTCGTGCAGGAGGTTGACGGTCGGCGGCGCGTCGGCGACGGCGTACTCAAGGGAGTAAGGCCACTGAAAATAGGTCTCGCGGGTCATGGCCCGCTCCTTAGCTCAGTACCTGCGGCTCGGCATAGACATAGATGCCCGTCGCAGCCACCGCCGCGTCGAAGTTGCGGATGCGCACCCGATAGTACTTGTGCCCCGGCAGGACCGAGAACGCAACGCCCTTCGTCGTGCCGGCCACGAGCGGAATATCGACGACCTGGATCTCGAACCAGCCGACGTAGCCGACGTTGTCCGTCGATGCGTACACGTACACCGAACAACCTGCCGTCGCGTCGGCGTGATATGTGCACTGCGCGAGGATGCCGAGGGCGACCACGGCCGAGCCGTCGACCGACGCACAGTCGGCGATGGCCGTGGCACCGTTCGCCGCCGCTGTCTTGTTCGTGACGATGGTTACCGGTGAGATGCTGAGTGTCATGATGATGGTGTCTCCTGGATAAATCCGATTGTGTAGCTCCACGCGCTCGGCGTTAGTTGCGTCTCGATGAACGGCTTGCAGATCATCACACCGTGGTAGAGCACGCCGTCGATGTTGAGCGTCTGCAAGGTGCCCTTCAAGGCGTCGAGCGCGTCGATCTCGTCATGGCTGTCCACGAGGCAGGTGACCGTCCATTGCCGTTTGGAGCGGGTGCTGCCCTGGAGCCCCACCCCGCCGCCGTGCAGGTCGGTCTGGTTGCAGACGGGGTCGTGGTCGATCGGCGCGAGATTCGGGTGGGAGAGCGTCACGGTGGCGTAGGATATGGTCGTCGTCATGACAGCATCCCCTTCGCGATCCGGCTCGACTTCCAGCGCCCGACGTCCTCCCGGAAGCGGTCGTATGAGTAGTCCTCACTGAGCTTCACGTCGCCGTGAACGATCACGTCGCCGCCGCCCGAACCGCCGAGCTGGTCGATCTTCGCCGCGAGCGCCTGCACGGCCGACAGCAGCCCGGCGTCGTACTCCTTCGTCTGTGCCGGCGACAGAACGCGCTCGTTCTTGAGGAGGACTGCAAGCTGCTCATTCTCGGCGATGCCCCCCGAGTGGTAGTACGTCGCCTTGCCGCCGATGTACCGGCCGATCTTGTGGCCGTCCGGGCTGTAGATGTAATCGCCGTAATAGCTCCCCGGCGAGTTCCCCCCGACCTGGACGCCGTCGCTGTCGTACCGCTTCTCGTCGGAAACGACGTTGCTCGGGGAGTACGACGGGCTCGGAGTTGGGAGCGTGTCCGACAGGATCGACGCCGCCGCGTCGTATGCCCGCCGGGCCGCGCCGACGATGTCGGGGAGTTCGAAGGTGAAAGGCTGTTTCAGGATGCGCTGCGCAGCGTCCCAGGCGTCCTGGGCGGCCTTCTTCACGGCGGTCGTGATCGCCTTCCACGCATCGGGCACGGCTTTCGCGATGGCCGACCATGCCGAACCGATCGCGCTCTTCGCTTCTGCCGCACCGTCGCCGGAGAGCCACGACCAGATCGCCCGCGCTGCCGCGAGCACGGCGGCCATGATCGCCTTCCACGC
>Ga0209613_1000656_pt1 | contig 37708 bp, 53 predicted proteins | sample BioC13SIPDNA_2_FD_185747 | JGI IMG/M metagenome (GOLD analysis project Ga0209613, IMG submission 185747) | Anaerobic biogas reactor microbial communites from Washington, USA - Biogas_R2_A C13 SIP DNA (SPAdes) (version 2) | ecosystem: Engineered > Bioreactor > Anaerobic > Unclassified | place...
CCGTTTTGTGGGAGGACACCGAATCCAGACTGGACTGATGAGAGCTACATAGAGTGTACAAATCGTAAATGTTCTCTTTATGGTTATGGAATGAGTACAGGCGACTGGAACACCCGCCCAATTGAGGATGACCTTCGCAAGCGCATTGCCGAGTTGGAGGCGCTTGTTAATGTGTCGGAAGGTCTTTACGAGCGTATCTATGAGCAAGCAGCCCGCATTGCCGAGCTGGAGGCGGAGATTGTCCAACTTACCGCTCACGATGCTACAGAGCGGCAAGATGATAAGTGGATACCGGAGGTGCAGGATGTGTAACTTTTTCAGTTTTGTAACAGACCCAGTGAATCACCCAGCGGAGTATTACTACTTCGACTGGGAATATCGCAAGGCGCACCTAAACGACGATGGAGTGGACAGCCATTCGCATATCTGTGCATACTACCTCCTCAACGAGGATAGATGTAACAAATATGAGTTCAATCCGCTGACTGGAAGATTTGATATTGACCAAATCAACTCGGAGCGTGATGATTCAAATGCTGCAGAAAAGTGGGCGAAACGGCAGGACTTCAAAGAGATTGTCGAGACACTTATTATCAAGCCGATTGTCAAACCGTTTGAGTTGCCAAAGGTAGAACAAGTGACAGATGAACAAATTGGCTGGCTGAAGGAGTGGGCTTCGGTCAGGGATTTGGTCGGGGCTTCGGTCTGGGCTTTGGTCGGGGATTCGGTCAGGGATTCGGTCTGGGCTTTGGTCGGGGTTTCGGTCAGGGATTTGGTCTTGGATTCGGTCAGGGATTTGGTCGGGGCTTCGGTCTGGGCTTCGGTCAGGGCTTCGGTCAGGGATTTGGTCGGGGCTTCGGTCTGGGCTTCGGTCAGGGATTCGGTCTGGGCTTCGGTCTGGGCATATATCAGCAGTTTTTTCGCCATCAACTACAAATACAACTTTTCGTCTGTAGCAAATCTTTGGAACGCAGGGCTTGTACCCTCATTTGACGGTGAGACATGGCGGTTGCATAGCAGCGAGAATGCGGATGTGGTTTACGAGTGGACGCCGGAGGTGCAGGAATGAACACGCTTAAACCCTGCCCGTTTTGTGGGAGGACACCGAATCCAGACTGGACTGATGAGAGCTACATAGAGTGTACAAATCGTAAATGTTCTCTTTATGGTTATGGAATGAGTACAGGCGACTGGAACACCCGCCCAATTGAGGATGACCTTCGCAAGCGCATTGCCGAGTTGGAGGCGCTTGTTAATGTGTCGGAAGGTCTTTACGAGCGTATCTATGAGCAAGCAGCCCGCATTGCCGAGCTGGAGGCGGAGATTGTCCAACTTACCGCTGATAGCACAGACGAGCGGAAAGATGATAAATGGATACCGGAGGTGCAGGAATGATACCCAAAATTTCCAAAATTGTTAGCTGTGTTTGCGGATGTCATTTGGTCAAATTTGAGAAATGGACGGACGATGAAGGTGCGTGGATGATGATCTATGAGAACTCTTTTTACTCGAAACAGGGTGGAAGAATCAGGTCATATCTGAAACGGCTATGGTCAGCAATTCGAGGAAAAGAATATTTGCTGATGGAAATCAGCATGTCAGACGAGGATACTGTTGGGCTAAGAAATGCACTAATCGAGGCTACAACACCGCCGGAGGAAATCCAATGAACCGGACATACGAGGAGTGGGTTGAGAAGGTGACGGACAGCAGCGCGGACATTGCGCTCGCGGACATGCTGGCGGACTGGCAGGCGGACATCATCCGGCGAATGAAGGCTGAGCACGCGCTGAATAAGCGCATTGCCGAGCTTGAGGCGGAAATTGACCAACTTACCGCTGATAGCACAGACGAGCGGAAAGATGATAAGTTACCTGAGCGGGAAGTGTGTGAAGCCTGTGGGGGCGATGGCACATTGCTTTTAGTAGACAACTATAAAGGGCAAGCAACTGCAACTGTGGATTGTCCGTATTGCAACGGCACTGGACGTGTAAACAAGGAGTGTGAGAAATGAGCGAACAAAAACATCCGGATGATATGACGCGTGAGGAGTTGATAACCCTCGTGTTTGCAATGAGCTGGGCGGCGTTGGATTTAGCACAACACTTGGATTTTACAACAAAAATGCTGAAAGAAGAATATCGAAAAGAAGCTTACAAAAAAGCGACACGAATGGCATATGAACTTGTTTTTCTTTGGGAAGTAGAACCAGATGAGAATAAAAATTCGGGGATACTTATTTTTGGTGAAAATGGATTGGAGCACGGGTGAGCAAGTCAGCGCTTGAAGCAGAGTTAGCCTTGCAGATCAAGGCGTTGGGCTTGCCAGAGCCGATTCGCGAATACCAGGCAATCAAGGGGCGCAAGTTCCGCTTTGACTTCGCTTGGCTTGAGCACAGGTTGCTGGTGGAAGTGAACGGCGGCACTTACACGAAGGGTGCTCACTCTACAGGTCGGGGCATTGCGCGAGACTACGAGAAGGCGAACCTGGCTACGCTTGACGGCTGGCGCGTGCTGATGTTTGACGGCAAGGCGGTGAAGTCGGGTGTAGCGGTTGAAGTGATTAGACAGGCGTTGGAGGCGTGAGATGGGATTTTGGGAAGAGTTGTTTTATGTCATGAAAATAGGCACGGTGGTTACCGTGTGTGGGCTGTTGGCAAGTTTGCCGATAGCGTTTATAGTGCACCTCGCGATTGAAAGAGGGTCATGGTTGTTAGGTGTTCTGGCGTTCTTTGTACTTATAGCGATTGCGAGTATAGCGGTTGTTATCCAAGAACGGTTGGAGGCTGAATGAACCTGATTGATTTCCTAAGCGAAGAGGACGCGGAAAAGCGGATTGAGGTGCAAGAGCGAATTGACGATCTTAGTCGCATAGAGAGAGCGATGCTGCATTTGTGGGTGGAAGGGTACACCCAGGCAGAGATTGCGCACATGTTTGGTTACTCGCAAGCCAGAATAAGCCAAATACTCAATGCGATTTATAAAAGCTGCTGAAAAGTGGCTGTAGTATATAGAGACCATTGTGGAAACTAAACGTTGTGTTTGTGGAAAAGTTATAACGAGCCAATTTGATCTTTGCAACAAGTGTCAAGCAGAATACGGGCTTGACCGTTCTAAGTGGGATGATTGGCTTATTTTCATGGTTGCCGACTTGAAGCGAGAGCGTCGCCAACAAGCAATCATTGACGAACGCGAAATCCCGTTTTCAGAATTAGGAATTTATTAACTCGGAGGCTTGAATGGAATTTGACGTAACACTTTTAGGAATCGTAATCGGAATGATGGTACTGGCTAACCGCTTGGTGGCAATGCTCATTACTCCGCTGTGGGATAAGTACGGCTGGGACAAATTCTGGCTGGCTTATCCGGCCTGGATTCTATCGGGCGTGTTCGTGTGGCTGACTGAAGTCAACCTATTCGCCGCGTTTATCCCGAACGCGCTTATCGGTCAAATTCTGACTGCCATTGTTGCAGGGGGCGGGTCAAATTTGCTCCACGACCTAACTGACAAGCCATCCAATCTGATTGCCGTGTTTGATGCGCTTGAAGATTACGAGGACGCTAACGGATGAGCGAGAACGTCTGGGTCGCAATCATAGCAGCGGTGCTGGGCGGAGGCGGCTTAGGCGCGGCTATTGTGAATGCGCTTGCTAACCGCAAGAAAATCCAGGCGGACTGTGTAGCAACGCTATCATCCGCATACGAAACGAGGATAAACGCTCTCAATAAGCGGGCGGATGAGTTGGCGGCGAAGGTGGACGTCTTAGAGGCGCAAGTCTGTGGCTTGCGTTCTGCATTGTCAGACAGGGAAGCAATGATTGTGAATTTGCAGCAGGAAAATGTTGATTTGCAGGCGCAAGTGGACAAGTTGAGCAAGGTGGTCAACAACAAGGATAAGCGTATTCGGGAATTAGAGCGACAGGTCGCTGACCTGACCACGCGTCTTAATGCGATGAATGGTGGAAGCGGTGAGGCTTGGCTCGGTGGTACTGATTGACTTCAAGGGCGGACGTGAGTGCCTGTGGACGTACTCTCGCTTACTTGAAAAGACGAGGATTATTTGGAAACGATCAAATTTGATGCAGTAGTTTATAAATTACAGACATTGGCTGACGGTGGAATCAGAATCACGCTTGATATGAGCGAGACCTCGATTCCTCAAATGGCAATGTTAGCAGAAACCAAACGACAGGGTTTGGCTCTTTCGTTTGAAGCGAAGGCGAGCGGCAGTTAGTTTATGGCTTATGCGCCAGCAAGACAATGTGTTGTGCCAGGATGTCCGAATCTTGTGACAGAGCCTGGTGTTAGCCGTTGTCCAGAACATCAAAAACAATACAAAAAAGAGTTGACAAGACCGCGTGATGTCAAATACACGAGTCAACGATGGCGCAAGACCTCGAAGGTGTTTTTGAGTCGCAATCCAATTTGTGAACGTTGTGGTGAGCCGAGTGAGATCGCACACCACATTATTCGTAAGCGTGATGACGGGGCAGACGACTTCGACAATCTGGAAGCACTTTGCCGAAAGTGTCATGAAGCCGAACATCATGCAAGCGGTGAAAGGTGGGGTAGGCGTGCGAGGTAGAACGCCATTGCCAGATGCTTTGAAAGAAGCACAGGGAACGCTGAAGAAGAGCCGAGTAAATGACTCTCAGGCTCGTTTTGACGTACCTAAAGACTCACCGAAACCGCCGACAACGCTCAATCTCTATGGCAAGCGGTTGTGGAAAGAAATGCTGCCAAAGTTGGTTGAAACAGGTCTTTATACCGAAGGTGATCACCAGGCGTTTGAATTGCTTTGCATGGCTTATGGTGATCTGATTCAGGCACGCAAAGACCTTAAAGAGTCGGGTACGATTGTTATCACAGACAAGGGCACGGTTTATCAGCACCCTAACGTTGGGATCGCAAACCAGGCTTGGAATCGGGTGAAACTGATGTTGGGGCAGTTTGGGCTGACACCAGCAGAGCGGACACGAGTAAAAGCACGCTCACCCGAAGAGAAAAGGGGCAGTTTGGCAGAATCGTTGTTTGCTGCTGCACGTGAAAAGGTTGAGGGTGAGACTGAGTGAGTGCAAATCTGTATTTAGGTGACTGTCTGGAAGTCTTATCAACGCTTGAAGCGGATAGCATTGACACCTGCATCACTGACCCGCCTTACGAGTTAGGTTTCATGGGTAAGAAGTGGGATTCAAGCGGCATTGCGTTCCAGCCTGAAACTTGGCAAGCCGTATTCAGGGTGCTGAAACCAGGTGCAATTCTGCTTGCCTTCGGCGGCACTCGCACCTATCACCGCATTGCTTGCGCTATTGAGGACGCTGGCTTTGAAATCCGTGACACTATCGCTTGGGTATACGGGAGCGGATTCCCTAAAAGTTACGACATAAGTAAGGGAATTGACAAACAAGCTGGAGCTGAAAGGGAAATAGTAGGCTACAAGGAAACATCAACTTATCCAGATAGCGATGGTGTTGCTCATTACAAAAACAGGCAACAAAGCAATGGTTCTCAAGTCAATACAGGAGGTATGCCAGAAATCACCGCGCCCTCCACCCCCGAAGCGCAACTCTGGGATGGCTGGGGCACGGCGTTGAAGCCTGCCTTTGAGCCGATAGTTGTTGCGATGAAGCCGATTGACGGCACGTTTGTCAACAACGCGCTCACTTGGGGCGTGGCTGGCTTGTGGATTGACGGGGGTAGGGTGGGGACGTCAAAAAACGTTCCTGCATCACCAAGCGATAAAGGCACTCTGCAATGTAAAGGTTTGGGCGGTGGATGGGATAGAAGCGGAATGAATCCGAACATTGGTCGCTTCCCTGCCAACTTGATTCACGACGGCTCGGATGAGGTGGTGAGTGGGTTTCCGAATACTACGAGCGGCAAGGTTGCGGCTGGAACTATGCGAGGCTTGAAAAGCAATCACAATGTGGCATACGCAGACATCGCCGCCGGAACTGAATTGACTGGCTACGGCGACTCTGGCTCAGCCGCGCGCTTTTTCTACTGTGCGAAAGCCAGCCGAAGCGAGCGCAACGCTGGGCTGGAGGGGATGGAAGAAAAGGTCGGCGGTGGAATGAAGGGCACGGAAGACCAAACGCTTTTGACTGGCTCTGGAAACATCCGCAACAATAAAATGCAAAACCACCATCCCACCGTCAAGCCAATCGAACTGATGCGCTACCTTGTTCGGCTTACCAAAACGCCAACAGGCGGGGTGGTACTTGACCCGTTCATGGGGTCTGGCACGACTGGCATTGCTTGCGTGTTGGAAGGACGCGAGTTTATCGGAATTGAGCGGGAAGCGGAGTATGTCGAGATTGCAGAAAAGCGGATTGCGCATTACAGGTTGCCGATATTGGAAGAAGTGATCGAGTGAAAAAGTACGATCCCTGGAATTGCGACCTTGATAAGTACGAATTTGACCCTGTGGCTGGGCAGGTTGCAGTCGACTTTATTGAAAATTATATTACCCATGTCAAAGGGGAGTTAGGCGGCAAGCCTTTTTTGCTTTTGGAGTGGGAAAAGGATTTTGTAAGAAACCTTTTCGGTTGGAAAGAAAAGGAAACAGGTTATCGGCGTTACCGTGAGGCGTTTGTATTTGTGGCACGGAAAAATGGCAAAGCATTAGAAGTCAATACTCCGATTCTGACTACTACAGGTTGGAAGAAACACGGCGATTTAGTCCCTGGAGACTTTGTTTTTTCTCCTGATGGCGTACCCGCAAAGGTTATCTATTCTACTCCTCATTATGAGGGGAATTGTTATTTTGTGGATTTCTCAGGCGATGAAGCAATTATCGCTCACGAAAATCACGAATGGAAAACTAACCGCACCTGGTATACAGGAAAGCCCAAATGGATAGAAGGTGAAAAGCCTTTGGTTACCACTAAGCGGATTGCGGAAACTCTACGATGTGGGAAACGCCAAGACCTTGTGCATTCTGTGGATGTTGCGAAACCGATACAGTTTGAGCCAAAAGAATACACAATACCCCCGTATGTTTTAGGCGTTTGGCTTGGCGATGGCGACTCTGACAGTTGCAGGATCACGATTGCAGAACCTGAAATTGTCCAGAAGCTATCTGATTATGGTTATCCAGCCGAATATAGATCAAGATACCGACACCTTGTTGGACGGGGGAAGTTTCAAAAGCAACTGCGTGAAAAGGGCTTACTGGGCAATAAGCATATACCACAAGAATACTTGCTTGGTTCAGTTGAGCAAAGGATCGACCTCTTGCGCGGATTGATGGACACAGACGGTTATGTGTCTTCGGCTGGACAATGCGGAATTGCATTAACCGACGGTAATTTGTTTCGCCAAGTTGTCGAATTAATTACAGGCTTGGGATTAAAGCCTCGCGTAATGATTGATCGTGCTCAGTTAAATGGGGTTGACTGCGGAGTTAGATATAGAGTCCACTTCTATGCCTATCAAGACACGCCAATAGCATATATTGAGCGAAAAGCCAAACGGCAAAAAGAAACTCCAAAAACAAGGCGGCGCAGCCAGACTCGGATGATTTCAAATGTTACGCCCGCAGGTAAGCAAACAGTCAACTGCATCACAGTCGAAGGCGGGATGTATCTCGCAGGAAAGCAACTTATCCCAACTCACAACTCACCTCTTGGGGCTGCCATCGCGCTTTATCTGTTGATTGTAGACAATGAGCCTGGTGCAGAGTTGATCTCTGTAGCAGCAGACCGAGACCAGGCACGGGCGATTTTTGACACGGCTCGTTTTATGGTAAAGCAAAACGCCGCCCTGGACGAATTGGTTAGTGCATATCGAAATGCGATTGTCGCTAAGCAAGGGGCTTCAGTTTACAAAGTTGTTTCATCGGATGCTGGCACTAAGCATGGTGGAAACTTACATGCTGCGCTTTTTGACGAGTTGCACGCTCAGAAGAACCGAGACCTTTACGATGTTGTGCAAACCAGTTTTGGCGCGCGCCGTCAACCACTGCTGATTTCTTTTAGTACGGCAGGGTTTGATCGTGAGTCGATCTGCTATGAAGTTTACTCAATGGCAAAGCAGATTTCTGAGGGCATAATCCAGCGAGATTGGTTTTACCCCGTAATATACGAGGCATCGCCAGAAGACGATTGGACAAGCGAAGATACGTGGAAGAAAGCCAATCCGAGTTTGGGACACTCGATCAAGATTGATTACCTGCAGAAGAATTATGAAAAGGCTCTATCAAGCCCGCAGTTCCAAAACACTTTCAAGCGTTTGTATCTCAATATGTGGACATCGGCAGAAACACGCTGGCTTGATATGCAAAACTGGGACAAATGCGGTGAGCAACCGATTGACATGGGACTGCTTGAAGGGGCTGAATGTTACGGCGGTCTTGACCTTGCGACAGTTTCTGACATTGCTGCTTTTGTACTGGATTTCCCGAATGAAAGCGGTGAAGAGGAATTGCACACCTGGCTTCCGACCTTGTTCTGTCCAGAGTCAAAGTTGACCGACCCAGGTTTCATTGACCGCGACATTTACAGGGCTTGGGCTGACCAGGGCTATTTGATTGCAACGCCTGGAAACGTGATTGACTACGAGTACATCATTGCTGAAATTGAGCGATTAGGTGAACTTTACAACATTAAAGAGATCGCATTTGACCGTTGGGGTGCTGCACAGATTTCACAAACGCTTACCAATATGGGCTTTACTTTGGTTGGTTTTGGTCAAGGGTACGTGAGCATGTCACCACCCACAAAAGAAGTTGAGCGGTTGATATTACAAGGCAGGGTGAGACATGGAAACCACCCTGTAATGCGTTGGATGGCGGATAACGTTATGGTTACGACTGACCCTGCAGGGAATATCAAGCCAGACAAGAAGAAAAGCAGGCAGAAGATTGACGGCGTGGTTGCGGCAATCATGGCAACCGATAGGGCAATTAGAAATTCTGTAGGTCGCAAGGACTCTGTTTACGAAAAAAGAGGGTTGGTTGTTCTATGAGTTTATTTGGATGGTTTGCAGAATTGAGACCAGTTATTGTCAACACAAAGTTTGGCAAGGATTTCAGGGGCGTTGTTTGGAAGAAAACAAACGACTGCATCGTTCTGAAAAACGCAGAGTGGTTGTCGCCTGATGGGGCGAAAAAACTGGATGGTGAAACAATCATCTTCATCAAAGAAATCGAATTTATACAGGCGGTCTCATGACAACGATTATTTCAGAAACTAACCTAATAACGATGCCAGCGAATTGGTGGACAAACGCAAACAACATCACGCTTTCATCGGTGCGATCCGATTACAACTTCGATTATTTGGCGATGTACAGGAATCACATGAACGTGAGGATTTGCGTTGATTTCCTGGCTCGAAATATCGCTCACCTGGGGCTGCACGTTTACACGCGAAAAGAAGACAATGACAGAGAGCGATTGCGAGACCACAGGGCGGTACAAATTCTGAAACAACCGCTGCCGGCAAAGTTTAAGGTGACACAGTTCCAACTGGTTGAATCGGCAGTCGCAGACATGCTGATCAGCGGTAATGGTTATTTACTCAAACACAGAAACGGTGAGGGTGAGATCATCGCGCTTCAGCGTGTGCCTTATATGCTTATGAGTGTCAAGGGCGAGTTAGTTCCTACGAAATACAAAATTGGCTATATCGAGAAAGAGTACAAGCCAGAAGATATTATCCATTTTCGATTTTACAACCCTGAGAACTCTACCATCGGCGTTTCACCGCTTGAAGGTTTGCGCGAAGTGTTGGCTGAAGAATGGGAAAAGTCGAAGTACAGTTCTGGTTTCTGGCGGAATGCCGCTCGTATTTCTGGTGTGATCGAAAGACCGCTGGAAGCAAAAGAAATGAGCGAAGCAGCAGCACGCAACTTCCGTCAGCAATGGCAGGAAATGTATGCAGGTGAAGACAACAGCGGCAAGACTGCTTTGTTGGAAGAGGGCATGGTTTTCAAACCGATGTCGTTCAGCCCGAAAGAAACTGAGTATATCGAGAGCAGAAAACTAAACCGAGAAGAATGCGCGAGAGCATATCACATCCCCCCGCCAATGGTCGGAATTTTAGATCGCAGTACGTTCTCGAACATTACCGAGTTGCACAAGTCGCTTTACATGGATGTGCTTAGTCCAATGTGTGCCAGACTTGAGGACGATTGGGATTTGCAGTATTTGAGTGAGTTCAAAGATTTGAAGGGCGCATACACTGAGTTCAATATTGACGAAAAACTACAGTCTGATTTCAGTATGCAACTTGAGTCACTACGGCAGTCTGTGGGCGTGCCTTACATGACACCGAACGAAGGTCGTGCGATTCTGAACCTTCCACGTTTGAAGAACCCCCTGGCTGACACCCTGGTTACCCCTCTCAATATGGCAACCCCTGAAATGGTTATGCGACAACAACAGAACAAAAGTGAAATGCCAATAATTGAGACTAAGGCATCGGCTGAGTCTATCATGCCAGAATATCCCGACCTGGACAAAGACTTTGGTGAGAAATGGCACAAGTTGATGGTGAACGTTTTTACACGCCAGAGAGACGCAGTGTTACCAAAAGCGAAGATGGACAAGTTGGATGTGCTTTGGGACAAAGAGCGTTGGGACAGGGAAGTCGCTGAGGACTTTCTGAAACTTGCGGAAGAAACCGCCTGGGCTTATGCGGATGCTTTTGCAGGGCAGTTAGGCGCAGAGTACAAGCGCGAGTGGATGGAAAAATGGTTGCAGGAAAACTCCAGGATTGCCGCTGAATATATCAACGCCAGCACCTACGACCAGCTCGCAAAGGCGATGCAGGGTGAAAATCCAGTTGACGCAATCAAAGAGGTGTTTGCGTCAGCATTGGCGGTAAGAGCGGTGCAATTGGCTGAGGATCGCCGCGCGATGGTGGAAAGTTATGTTGAAGCAAAGATTGCAGATGCGGTTGATTCCGTTATCGGGAAGATTTGGACAGTTAGAAGCAACAACCCCCGCCCAGAACACGAGAAGATGAATGGCGAGTTTATTGAGAAAAGGGAAGTGTTTTCAAACGGACTACAGTACCCACGAAGTTACAAGGGTAGTGCTAAAGACAATGCCAACTGTAAATGTAAGGTGATGTGGGTCAGAAAACCTGTAGACACCACGCCTTTGAGGTGAAAGGAATAATTATGAAAATGGAAAAGAAATCATTTGAAACCGAACTTGAGTTCAAAGAAAACGCCGATGAGACTGGTCAATTCAAGGCAGTGTTCAGTTGGTTTGATGTAATTGACAAACACGGTGATGTTACCTTGCCAGGGGCGTTTGAGGAAGGGGCGAAAGTCAAGATTGCTTCCTGGGGGCATCGGTGGGAAAACCTGCCTGTTGGTCGCGGTGAAGTCCACCAGGATGAAGAGAAAGCCTGGGTGGACGGTAAGTTTTTCCTTGATACTGAAGCGGGTCTTGAAACCTACAAGACCGTCAAAAATCTTGGTGAGTTACAAGAGTGGTCGTATGGATTCGAGACCATTGACTCATCCGAGGATAAGAAAGACGGACGGACAGTGCGAGTGTTGAAGAAACTCAAAACTTTCGAGGTGTCGCCTGTATTTATTGGTGCAGGGAACGACACTCAAACTTTAGCCATTAAGAGCGAGGGCGAAGAGTCTGAGCCAGAAGTGGAGCAGGAAGTCAAAACTGAATCAGAGACCGTGGAAGTCGGGAATGAGAGCGGCGTTGATCCTGCTGACATGAAATTACTAATCGAAATAATTGCTTTGGAGGCAAAACATGAATAACGAAAAATTTATGAATCTTTTGGGCGATGCCCGTGAGATTGTTGAAAAGGCTCTTGTTGAGGGTCGCCCTATGACAGAGGACGAGCGCAATAAGTCCATGAACATGGTAGAAGAAGCCAAACAAGGTCTTGATGACGTTGCTTTGGAACGCAAGATCGCTGAACTTCAGGCTGCTGCCGCAAAGGGCAAAGAAGAAGAAACCCAAGAGGAAGTAAAAGGCAGTATGGGTGAACGCTTTGCTCAGAGCAAGGCATACAAAGCCTGGATGAAACAGGTTGCTCCCAACGGTCACATTCCTGAGAGTGCGAAGGGCATCAATTCCCCCGCTTTCCAGGTCGACATGCCGTTTGAAAAGAAAGCCGTTCTTACTGGCGCATCTGCCACTTCTGGCGGCGCGTTCATTCAGAACGACGACACTGGCATTTACGTTCCTATGGGACGCAAACCGCTGAAGTTGCGCGACCTGATCAGCGTCCGTAGTACCAATAGCGACATGGTTGAGTTTGTTCGCCAGACTGCACAGGTTACCCAGGCGGCTGGCGTTGCTGAAGCGACTTCTGCTGCCGCCCCTACAGTTGTCACAACTGCGACTGGTAATCCAACGCTGGTCTATACCAGCACTGTGACTAACAACGCAGGTGGCGGTTACAAACCCGAAGGCGCAATGGCTTTTGAAAAAGTTACCGCTCCCGTGGAAACCGTTGCAGTATGGATTCCTGTAACCAAACGCGCTCTGGCTGACGCAGCTCAATTGCGCGGAATTATTGACCAGGAATTGCGCGACTCTCTCATGGATGAGATCGAAACCAACATCCTGTTTGGGCAAGCCACTCCCGATTTTGTCGGTTTGGCTGAAACGCCGAATATTTTGAGCCAGGCTTTTAGCACCAACATTCTGACTACTGCCCGTAAAGCCATCACTAATTTGGCGACAAACGGTTTGGAAGCCAGCCCCACCGCATTCGTGGTTGCACCTGCCGATTGGGAAGCGGTTGAGTTAGCTCTCTTTGCTGCCGCACCGTACCTGCCTTATCAGCAATCCATGTGGCGTATTCCTGTGGTTGAGTCACAGTATCTCACCGCTGGTACTGCCTATTTGGGCAACTGGAAACAGGCGGTTATGTGGGATCGCCAGCAGGTCACTATCAGCGTAAGCGATAGCCATGCTGATTTCTTCATCCGCAACCTGGTTGCAGTGCTTGCTGAGGCTCGTGCAGCTTTCGGTGTGCTGAAACCAAAGTCCTTTGTTGAGATCGCTACCGCCGCAAGCGGCAGCCCATCTTAGGCTTAGTTGATTGATTAGGGCGGGGGCGATTTCGCCCCCGCCCTGAGAGGAAGTTTTTATGGTTGAAAAAGACGTAATGGTGATCGTCCCGATTGGCGAGTACGAAGGCATCAAGATGTGGCGGTCTGAGGCTGAAAAGCAAGGGCTGAAATACAAGGTGATCGGCAAAGAGTATGTCCCTGAGATCGAGGACAAAATGGTCGAGCCTGTGGAAGATAAGGCTCTGCCGAAAAAGACCACAAGACGGAAAACTACGAAGAAGTAGGTGAGGAATGGGATTTTGCTCAATTGACGACATCAACACTTTTTTAGGCACAACAATATTGCCAGATGACGCGCAAGCACTTCTGGCGATTGATGAGGCAACCGCAGTAATTCAAAATTATTGCAATCAGAAAATTGAGCAAGTCTCAGACGATACTATCCTGCTTGACGGCACTGGATCGACCAAATTGTTTTTGCCTGAGTTGCCTGTTGTTTCGATTACAAGCGTTGAAGTGGATGGGGTACTCTTAGACCCGACTTACTATGCTTTGGCTGAAAACGGGGTGCTCTGGCGGAAGTACGGGGTGTGGACAGTTGGTGCTCGAAACATCAGTATCACTTACACCCACGGTCACGATGTAATACCAGAAGAAGTCCGAGGGGTTTGTTACCGATCAGCGGCACGGTTATACCAGGCGCAATTGAAAGCGAGACGACAGGATTTTGTGTCGGGGTTGCAATCTGTGAGTGTCGGGGACTGGTCTGAAACCTACGAAACCGCAGGTGGATCATCGGGCGAGTCTGACAAAGGCGTATCTGCTGCACGGACTTTGTTGATGAGCGAGAAGGATATTCTGAACCATTACCGCTATAAGAGGATTTGATGTCTAAGTTTCCGCACACAATGACCTGGTACGCAAAAACTACCACCGCAAACGTGTTTACACGCAGGGTGGTGACAGAAGTGATGTGGCAAGCGCAAAAGGTCGCTAACACCAAAAAATCAGGTTTGCTTGATTCGGACAAAGCGATTGTCTATGTGCCGTTTGTTACATCGGATGGCACAGACCGCTCAGCGGAATTGACTTTCAAGATCGGCGATTACTTAGTGCCTGGTGAAGCGAGCGAGACAATGGTGGACGGCACATACACGCCTACAAAATTACTTGCAGCCTATCCGCGCACAATTCAGATCAGGACTGTGGACTGGAAAGACTACGGCGCATTACAGCACGTCCAGATTGGCGGTAAGTAATGGATAACGTCTATGTTACCCAACCCCAGGACAGAATCATCAAGACGCGGAACGGCGATATGCTGGTCAAGTGGAATCCTAATTTTGCAAGGCAGCGAAACACCCGATATAACCGCGCTCAAAGGTTTGTAGATTCAAGAGTGCTTTATTACTCTGAGAACTATATCCCTGTTGACACAGGCGAGCTGCTATTGTCAGGACGCAGGGAAACAAAGATTGGATCGGGCATGGTTATATGGAAAGCCAGGGGGCGGCCTTACACGAGACCACAATACTACGGATGGCGCAGGGCGCATAAAAGCAACTTACCGAAAATCCATCACGGAAATTACTGGTTCAGGAAAGTCAAAGCCCAGCATGGCAAACAGATTGTTAACACGGCTAAGGGCATGGCAGGTGGAGGTAGCTGACTATGAGTGAAGAGCCTATCGAAGAAGAAGGCACGACCATCATTCAGGCATTGCAGACTTACATTGCAGATTGCGAGCTTTTGTCTGAAATGGGGCTGACACCGCTTGTCAACTGGTTAGAACAAACGCCAGACAGTTACGGGATTTTTCCTTTACCTGGCGATAAACAAATATACAGTTACCCAGCAAAAGGGGGAATGTACGAGTTCCCATTTGCGCTTCAGGTCAATTCTTCAAACGCTGACGATCTGGCGAGATTGCAGACACAAGGCTTTTTTGAGAAATTTGGGAAATGGCTTGACGCTCAGAACGAGGCGGAAAACTATCCTACGTTGAGCAGCGGTGAAACTGTTTATGAAATTGAAGCTCTTGGTCAGGGTTACTTGCTCGACCAGGGGGATTCTGATGTAAGCACCTACGAAGTGCCTTGCAGACTTACTTACGAAAGGATTTAACAACATGGCAATCAAGCGTTCAAAACTATTGCATTTTATGAACACTACGCCGTCAAGCACGGCAACTTACTACTTGATGAACACTGGTATCACCAGCCTTAGTATCAACAAGAATCCAACTTACCTGGAAGAAGGGTACATCGCTGACGATGTTGGCAGCAAACAGTTGGAAAGTCTTGCGCCTGAGTTCACATTTGAGATCAACGTGGACTCGGCTGACGAAGTTTCAAAGTTCTTGACTGGTTTGGAATGGAACGACAAAACCCTGACCGATGTTGAGACAGACATTGTTTCTGTGCAGTATTGGAAAACCCCAACTGGAACTGCCTATCCTGCAAAAAAGTATAAGGTTTCTGTTTCTGTTGAAACAATCGGTGACGAAGCGTTGAAGACGCTAAAACATTCCGTTACCTGTGGCGTTATGGGCGATGCGGTCTTTGGGACATTCAACACCTCTTCCAAAGCCTTTAGTGCGACCTAATTAGAAAGGAATAAATAATGGCGATCAAAAGATCAAAATTACAACATTTTATGAATACCACGCCAGACGAGACAACTCCATCTGGCGGTGAAACATGGTCGTTGATGAACACTGGCATTACCAGCCTGAGCATCAACAAAAACCCAACCTATCTTGAGGAAGGGTACATTGCCGACGATGTTGGCAGTAAACAGCTTGAGAGCCTTGCGCCTGAGTTCACTTTTGAGATCAATGTAGATGAGGACGACCCTGTGTCTATTTATCTGACTGACTTAGAGTGGGAAGATGCAACTTTGGAAGACGTTGAAACCAGCATCGTGTCTGTGCAGTTGTGGCAGACTCCCTCTGGCACTGCTCCAAACTTATTGTACCCTGCGAAGAAATACAACGTGTCAATCTCGGTTGAAACCATTGGCGATGAAGCGTTGAAAACGCTAAAGCATTCGGTGACCGCTGGTGTGATGGGCGATGCGGTCTTTGGGACTTTCAATCCGAACACAAAAGCCTTTGTAGAAGACGAGGATTAGTTGATGGAATCAATCAATATCAAAACCGATAGCCAGCGGACTTTGTGTATCAACGATGACGAGTCCAGGTGGATTTCGTTTGATGCAGAAGACCTGAATTTCTACGGTAGGCTGAAGGTCTTATATAGTTCGCTTGGTGGAAAGCAAAAAGAGTTTGAAGTCAAAGAAGCCGAAGCACGTGCTCTTGAGGGCGAGGATGAGAACGGTGCGCCGTTGTCTGCTTTGGCTTTGATTGACATTCAGACCGAGTTTGCCAGTCATGTGACTGAAGGAATGGACGCGGTATTCGGTGAGGGCACTTGCCAACGCCTGTTTGGAAACACGTTCAATCCAGACGCTTACGGTGAACTAATCAAGGCTATTTTGACACACATTTCAAAATACCGTGAGAAGAAACTGCAGGCTGAACTGAAAAAAAATCCAGGCAAAAAGGTAATGAAATAAGTTGAAGAACTTTCTGATCGAGCAGTTTCCTGATGCAATCGAGATTGACGGTGAAGTATATGCCGTCAATACTGATTTTCGTGTCGGGTTACAGATTATGGCTGACTTTGAGAATCCTGAGTTTGACCAGGATGAGAAGGGCTATCTAATGCTCAATCGGCTTTATCGTGATTTGCCAGATGACAGGGACGGCGAGTTTTATCAGGAAGCGTTATCAAAGGCGACTAAATTTCTGAACGCTGGCGATGAGGCAGGACAAGACGTTGACGGCAAACCACGGCTTTACTCGTTTGACAAAGACGCACGGTTGATCTATTCTGCTTTCTCACAGACTCACGGTGTAGACCTGCAAACAGCCGATATGCACTGGTGGAGGTTTATCGCTCTCTTCATGGATTTGGGGGCAGATACGGCTTTCAATTCTATGGTCAACCTACGGAAACGTTATCACGAAGGCAAGTTGACCGATGAAGAAAAGAAATTGGTAGCGCGGTTAGGCAATGATTTTCTACTTGAGCAGGAAGAAAGTTATGAGCCGCTTGACCCTGATGAAATTGCATTTATTGAACTTTTACCAGAAGAAGACCAAAAGAGGTTTTGGGAAAGCAGGAAACGCTAATGGCGTATGATGGCAGTATACGGATTAATACAAAAATTGACGGCAAGGGCTTCAACACTGGCATAAAGAGAATGATGTCCAGCCTGGGAAGCCTGACCGCTGCGATTGGTGTTGCTTTAAGCGTGGCGGGTCTGGTCAACTTTGGCAAGAAAAGCGTAGAAACTGCTATGCAAATGGAAGCAGGTTGGCAAGGCTTGAGTTATATGGCAAGAGCCTACGGCAAAGACATCAACCAAATCTCAGAGTTTTTGCAGGACTACACAAAAGACGGTTTAGTGCCAATGATGAACGCACAGCAAGCCTATAAGAACATGCTTGCCCGTGGGTACGACACAGAACAGCTTGAAAAGATGCTGCTGATTATGAAAGACAGCGCAGTTTATCTTCGCAAAGGGCAGTTGAGCATCGGCGATGCAATCGAGAAAACCACAATGGGCTTGCGGACAGAGCGATCTATCCTGACCGACTCCTCTGGTATCGAAAAGAACATGTATAAAATGTGGCAAGCCTACGCAAAGGAAATGGGAACAACCATTTCGGCTTTGACGGAAGAGCAGAAACTTATCGCCGAGTTCCAGGGTTTCATGGAAGAGGGCGCGGTTTATGCTGGGGCTGCCGCTGAGTACACCCAAACTTACGCTGGTCGAGTGGCGCAATTAACCGCAGCAATGGTCGGTTTGAAGGTGTCCGTGGGTAACATGCTCATCCCATTGCTGAATGCGATGCTGCCGAAAATTATTGAGATAGTACATTGGTTTACCCGCCTTTTCAACATCGTTGGGCGCGTGTTGAACTTATTATTTGGCACAAACGTTGGGGCAATAGACGCTATAGCTGAAGGGACTGAAGATGCCGCAGATGCACAGGACGCGTTGGCTGATGCGACTGGCGAGGCGGGCAAGGCGGCTAAAGGTGCATTGGCTGCGTTTGACAAGTTGAATGTACTGGCACAACCAAAAGCAGCGAGCGGTGCTGGTGACACAGACTTAGGCTTGCCAGAAGAAGAGGAAGACGGTGGTGCGCTTGGCAAGATTGGGAAAGCACTTGATGAGTTAGAGATAAAGATTGCGGCTTTCAAACAGAACTTGCTTGCTTTCTTCGCACCATTACAAGAGCCGTTTAATCGCTTGAAAGAGGCTTTTCTGACCTTAGGCGCGACCATCGGTACTGGCTTAGGCTGGGCGTGGGAAAACATCTTGCAGCCATTTTTCACCTGGATAGTCCAAAGCGTTGCTCCCGTTGCTCTTGACATTATTTCTGGAGCACTTGGTGTCCTAAACGAGATTTTGATTGCAGTTTCTCCGTTGTTTGTCGCTCTGTGGGAGAACGTACTGAAGCCGTTAGGGGAGTGGGCTGGCGAGGCGTTTATCCAAGCCCTGACTTGGATTTCAGAAAAACTTACGGAGCTAAGCGATTGGATCAGCACTCACCAGGAGACAGTTCAGACAATTGCAACCATCTTAGGAAGTTTCGCCGCAGCATGGATTCTCGTGAACGGCGCGATTGGTATTTGGAGTGGAATAGCTGCTATAGCCACGAGCGTAACAACTGCGTTTGCTGGTGCGGTTGCGTTTCTGACATCGCCAATAGGGTTGGTGGTTTTGGCAATTGGGGCGGTAATTGCAATTGGTGTGTTACTGATCCAGCATTGGGACGACGTAAAAGCCTGGGCGATTAGCACCTGGGAAAAGATCAAAGAAGTTTGGGGTGTAGTCGCAGGCTGGTTTAACGAGAAGGTAGTTGAGCCACTAAAGGCGTTCTTTGCTCCAATAGCTGAATGGTTTTCAACCAACGTTACTGATCCACTGAAAGAGAAGTTTGCAAACCTTGTCGAGAAGTGGACTGAACTCAAAGACGTGATCAAAGAGAAGATCATTGACCCTGTAGTAAAATTCTTTGAGGAAACCCTTAAGCCGCTGATTGCAGCCGTCCTGGACTTTCTGAAGGATTACTTTGCTGAAGTTTGGGAGGGCATAAAAGATGTCATATCTACAGTGATTGGTGCAATCGGTTTGATTTTCGAGACACAGCTTGAGTTTTGGAAAGGCATTTTTTCAGGTGTCTTCGAGGCTATCGGTGGAATTATCAAAGGTGCGTTGGAGGTTATTACTGCGGTAATAGGGACGATCATTGACGTAATCGCTGGGATTATCACCTTCCTGACTGGTGTGTTTACTGGCGATTGGGACAAAGCCTGGCAGGGTATCAAAGACATCGTGATTGGCATTTGGGACGGGATTGTTGGTGTAATCAAGGGCGCAATCAATGGGATCATCGGGTTTATCAACGGGATGATCAATGGCATTGTATCTGGAATCAACAACGTAATCGGCGTGCTCAATAATCTGAATATTGAAATCCCCGATTGGATTCCATTTTGGGGCGGAAAGACTTTTGGCTTCAACCTACAAGCCCTTACTGCCCCGCAAATTCCTTTACTTGCCACTGGCGCAGTTATCCCCGCCAATGCGCCGTTCGCGGCAATCCTGGGCGACCAGAAGTCTGGTACGAATGTCGAAGCACCGCTGAAAACCATTGAGCAAGCTGTGGACAATGTGCTGGCACGGCGGGGGCTTAATACTGGTACAGACAATGGGTTGATCCACAACGTTATCAAATTGGACGGGCAAGTCTTATATGATGCGTTTAAGAAAATTGACAAGCGCGTTGGCAGAAGCATGATTGCAGGGAGCGGTATACGATGATAGTGATTGACGGCACTTCTTACGACATCCCAATCAAGTCCATTCAAGGTAAAGCGGATATGCTGGACAAATATGCCGAAAGAACTTTGGACGGCGTACTCCATCGTGAGTTGATTGGTGTATACGACAACTATGAAATCGAGTTTGCGGCAACCTATCGGAATCCAACAGTTTATTCTGACCTTTGGTTTAAGTTGACTGAGCCAGTGCCCTGGCACACCGTTACATTTCCTACTGTCTTTGGTGACCGTGCGATTGTTGGTTATTTTGCCAATACTTCACACGATATTTCAAAACAAAAAGATGGGACAACATACTGGAAAAATCTGACAACTTCTTTTGTTTCCCGTGAGAAGAGACCATAGCAATGTCTTATACCTACCCGATTGTCACTCTTAGCATTATGAATGATACCATCGTGTTTCAAGACACCGATGTAATTGAGGCAGAAGTCACGCAGGAAATCCATCCGATTGGGATTGAAGTTCCTGCTTCAAAAGCAACGATTAGAGTATGGCTTGATGATGAAATTGTGGATGAAGAGGGTAGAACGCTAAGGGATAAGTTTAGACCTTTTTCAGACGGGATTTATTACCAATCCATGACCACAGGCTTGATAGTGGATGTCAGTGAGCGGATAGTCGATGAAGACAACTCAATTGACACAGAGCATTTTGTTGGTCGGTTTTATCTCGAAGGGTGGAATACCACAAAAGAAGGTGAACTCGAACTCGATTGCACTGATGCCGTTGGTCTTTTGGAAAACACAACTTATTTAGGGAATTTCTATGAGACACCGACACGCGCTGACGTAATTCTTGCAGATATTTTTAATAATGTTGACTTGCTTTATTCTGTGGAAACAGGTATCGCACAAAAATATTTGAAAGGCTACATCCCTGGGGACATCACTTTACGTGAGGCTTTGCAGCAAGTGCTGTTTGCTTGTGGGGCTTTTGCTATAACAGAAAAGAACGAAATTGATATTGTATTTCTCAATATCAAAAGTGGAAGACTGCCGATTGCCAATCCCGTTTACCCTGGCTACTACTATGAAGAAGAAGGCGAAACAGAGCCTGTTTCGACATATGATGGTGATGCCTGGTATACCAATGTTCTTCTGGACACAATTGTCACAAATGAAGAAAAGACTGATTCGCAGGAGCTCAATATTTTGCAGTTAGTCACTGGTGTCGAAATCACAAGTCACGACTATTCAAAAAGCGAAACACTTGAAGAGATATACAACGCTTATCTTGCCCCAGGCGAATATATGGTTGTTTACGATAAACCGTACTGGCATGTCGAAGCGTCTGGTGTTGGTGACAGAATTACTTATCTTGGCACAACAACACCAACAAATGATGACGGACAAGATGAAGTTCTTGTTTTCCCTTATTCTGGCGCAACATATCCTGATGTGACGATTCTTACAACTTATGGCGAATTTGAGTTTGGCGTAAATTATGTCTATCTATATGTGCCAGAGCCAGGCGGAACGGCAGTGGTTAGTGGCAAACCCTGGTTGGATGCAAAACAAAATTTCATCTGGGTGAATCCAGCTGGAATAACATCGTATGAAGAGGGTGCGGTTTATGATGACCCACTTGCCTTATATAATGATGCGGTCTATTACCGTGACTGGAACACCTATGCCCCACCAAATGTTTGGAAAATTACCAATGCTACACTTGTGCCTTTTAATAAATCTGATGCTGAGGTGACTGTAGAAGAAGTCTTGGCGAGAGTCGCAGAATACGCAAGTTTGCGCTATCAGCAAAAGGCTAATTTGTTTCCACGGACAGACCTTGAGTTAGGCGAGATTGACATTATCGAATCGCTTTATGGCAAAAGCGTGGTAGGCGTTGTGGAGCGTATAAATAGCGATTTAACTGGCGGCTACCTGATTGATGCTGAGTTTATTGGAGTCGAAAGGGTGACGGTATAGAAGGAGTGAAAATTTATGGCTGAGCCTTTAACTAAGAAAATTAATGATTTACCCGAAATGGGTGTCGTAGCAGCGTCTAACGACAAATTGCTGATGCTTGATGTGAGCGAGAGTGCTGTTAACATGACAAAGTTAGTGCCGATGAATTTGCTTTCAATTCACACGGCATCGCAACTTGCCGCAAATACGGTGGGCAGTTCTCAGATAAAAGCAGGCGCAGTAACAAACAGCAAACTTGGCGCAGACGCTGTTAATGGGGCTAAGATTGCAGATGACGCAATTGGCAATGAGCACATTAGAGACTCCGTAGCTTTGTCGGTTATCGGGCGTTCTTCCAGTACCAGCGGTAACCCCGCTGACATCGTTGCAGGTACAAACGGTCACGTGCTCAGACGATCTGGTACAACACTTGGTTTCGGCCAAGTTGCCAATGCTGGAATTGCTAACGGTGCAGTAACAAACAGCAAACTTGGCGCAGACGCTGTTGATGGGGCTAAGATTGCAGATAACGCAATTGGCAATGAGCACATTAGAGACTCTGCTGCATTATCTGTAATTGGGCGTTCTGCGAATAGCAGCGGTAACCCCGCTGACATTGCAGCTACTACCGATGGTTATGTCCTGAGACGATCAGGAACAACTTTGGGATTTGGTCAGGTTGTTACTGCTGGAATTGCGAATAATGCTGTTACCGAAGAGAAGTTAGGCACGATTAAGCGCACCCTCTTTCTTCGGGTGACCGCGCCAGACGACACATTAACAGTGGGAAGCACCACCAAATTCTTCCCGTTCCCGATTACCCTAAACAACTTTATCGTTGTCGACGCAAGAATCAATCTCATTACGGCATCGTCAAGTGGAACGGTCACAGTCGCTTTGTTAAATCAAGGCGGCACAATGACGACCTTATCACTTGCTGCTGGAGCAACGGGCATGAGCGCAAGCGGAACAATCTCAACATCGTACCGCACTGCGATAACGAATAACTTTCTCGGTGTGAACGCAACCGCCGCTGGAACAGGGGCTAAAGGGCTTAGCATAACACTCGTTTTGCAAGGAGTGCCTGCATGATAAAAACCTTGACGTTGCCAATGGTTTGGAATAGATACGGCTCAAGCTACGGCTCAGCGGCTGACGAAATCCGTTTGGGTTGGCGGGAGTTCAATTTTATCAACTACAAATACAACTCCTGGGCGAAGTTCAATGTTTCAGAAGTGCTTGCGCTGAATCTGCAGGCAAGATACATTGTCTCAGCAAAGATTGTCATGTTCCTGAGTGGCACCGATTACGATGTCAGTTGTAAGGTCTATAACACCCTCAAGCCCGCCACGAGTGGGGCAAACTGGAACACCTACAACGGCACTAACTCATGGACAGTGCCTGGCGGAGAAGGCAGCGGAACAGACCACGGCTCAGAGTTAGCTAATGCCAGCAATTTTGGTCAAACAACGGTTGAAATCCCCTTATCTGGTGCGGCTCTGATGGAAGCCGTTGTAACTTCAAACGGGATATTCTCGTTTATTACAACCAGCCCTCAAGGAACAAACGATTATATTGTCGCATATTCAACAACGTACCCGCCCTATTTATCGGTAACTTATAACAAACCATCTATGTTCGACGTAATAATATTTTAGATAGAGAGGATAATAAACATGGCAGCATCATACCCAGGAACGATAAAACCATTTTCAACGAAAGAACCCGGTCAAGCAATCGCCTCCAGCCACATTAACGAATTGCAGGACGAAGTGGTCGCCATCGAAACCCAACTCGGCACGAACGCAGGAATATGGCAATCTTATACGCCTACCACAGTAATAGGATGGGAGGCAGGCTATACCGTAGATTATAGATATGCCGTAATAGGCGATTTATGCTTCATAGCCCTGTCTATATCAGGAACAAGCAACAACAATCAAGCACGAGTCAGTACACCAGTACCAGTAGGGGGAACTGGCTATTTATATACACCAGTAGCACTATATAAGGATAATGACGTAATGGTTTACGCTGGCGGCAGAGTTTTTGGTCAGATAAGACCGCACACCGTATCTGAACCAGATATGGTATTTTTCTGGATTGACGGCTCGGCTTCTAGTTGGACAGAAACTAAAGGAAAACAAATATATTTTAACGCATTTTACCCGATTTACCGAGCATAAAGCATGAAACCAATAATTGACATAAGCAGCCACCAGGAGGATTATGACTTATCCGTTCGGCATTGACATTTCGGCTTACCAATACTCACAAGACGGCTCACGAAAGCCCGACTTCGACCTAATCAACGAAAAGTGTGACTTCGTTGCCGTGCGTGCTGGCATCAGTTGGGGGTACACCGACAAGTGGTTTGAGTATTCGTGGTCACACGTTCTCAGACCGAGGCTGGGGTATCACGTGGTTTACCCTGGCGAGAGTGCGACTGCACAAATGAAACACTTTCTCAACATCGTGCATCCAACTCAGAATGACCGCCTTGTGCTTGATATGGAACTCGACCACGGCTATAGCAAGGCTCGAATCACAAAAACGCTTGTGGACTGTATGAACATTATACAGACAGAGACGGGGCGTTATCCTGTGATTTACAGCAGGGCTTATTGGATTAACCAGTTTGTAGACGTGAACGCTTTGCCAGAAAAGACCGACTGGTGGTTAGCAAACTACCTGCGTTCTAATCCCGACCCGTATTTCACGCCAGAGATGACACCGCCGCCTATGTTGCCAAACGGTGTGAAGAATTGGCTCATCCATCAAACGTCAAAAGAACAGGACGGCAGTAAGGTGGGCGTGGTTAGTCACTATGTGGACACTAATCGTTGGAACGGTACACACGATGAGTTGCTGGCTTACTTCGGTTACGATGAGCAACCAGAGCCTGAACCTGAACCTGAACCGGAAGAGCCTTTGTTCCAAGCACGCGTTTACAGCTGGGCGACTCCCTACGTCAACGTGAGAGCCGAACCTTCATTAAGCGCAGGGAAAGTCGGCTTCAAATACCCGTTAGCGGTGACCGATGTTATGAGCACGATGCCTGACTGGTACGAAGTGCCCGAAGGCTGGATGATGTCTCGATTCTTAGAACGGCTTGACTATGACCCGCCCGCCACGATGCTTGCAATCAAGCCGCTCTCACAAAGAGACACGCGCTGGGCTTCTCACAAACTCGGTTATTCCTATTACACGATAGGCGGTTACGGATGCCTTATCACAGCTATCAGTATGATACTGAACTGGTACGGCAAGCAGACCGACCCGGCGCAACTCAATGACGCTTTGGTTAGGGTGGGCGGTTTCACGGGTGCAAACCTTTATTGGAACGCAATCGCGCAAGTTCAGCCTGACATTTACCTTGCAAAGGCTATCGACTGCTACTATATTCCAGCACCCTTGCACGAAATAGACGCTCTGCTTGCGGATGACGTTCCCGTCTTGGTGCACGTTGACTTCACGCCGGGTGGCGCGGTAGATCAGCATTGGGTGCTGATTGTCGGCAAGTCGGGCGATGATTACATCATCAATGACCCGTGGACTGGGGAGCAAGGTAGTTTCCGCACTCGTTATGGCGATCCTGCCCGCTGGATATTCCGCATCAGGGCGTATCGGAGGCAAGCATGACCTTCGTGATCAATTCAAACATTCAACCTATAGGAGATAACTAATGGCAACTTACACAAAATTTCAACAATTCGTAGAAGACCTTGCAGAGAAGAAACACAATCTCGCAACCGACACACTCAAGGTCGCGTTTTCCAACGCCGCTAACGCCCCATCTGCTTCGGCTGACGTCAAGCTGGCTGACATTACCACCATTGTCGCAACCAACTTGGGCGACGTTACCCTAACCGTATCGAGCTCAAGCCAAACCGCCGGCACGTACAAGTTGGTGGTTGCAGACAAGACCCTAACCGCGGTGGGCGCAGTACCAGCGTTCCGCTATGTGATCATCTACAACGACACCGCCGCTAACGACGAGTTAATCTGCTTCTTCGACTACGGCTCGGAAGTCACGCTCGCATCGGGCGACACGTTCAAGCTCGACTTCGGCACAGAACTGTTTAGCTTGGCGTAATCGTGGCGAATATGATACCGCCTCGGCGTTGGGTCGGGGCGGCAAGTTGAGCGAGATGTATCCACGCGCCGTCATTCGTTACGGCTCATATAGGAAGGTAAATTAGTTATGGCAAATTGGGCTAAGTTACAAGAGCAACTGACAGGACTGCCTGTTGTAAAGCGAGACAAGCACAGCATCCACTTTGCCAAAGGTGACGGGCAAATCGTTGCCAACTTCTCAGGCGCACCCTGTCACTATGAAGAGAACGGCATCTGGAAAGCACTCGACACCGCCATCGTTGAACTGGAAGACGGCTCACTTGGCGCAAAGGGCGTACCAGTCCGCTTGAACCTGAACGGGCTTGTCAGGCTTATCAACGAAAACAACGAGGACTTATACAGTCAAGTCACGACACGGGTGGGCGTGTTCAATAGCACTACCCGCAACTTGGTAGATTACATCAACCTGCCAGTAGGACAAGTTCAAGACGACCTGCTGATAAAAGACACCGACCTCTATTCTCACAGTTTGCGCTTGACCGAAACAGGCTTGCGCGAAGAAATTGTCATCAAGTCAAAGCCAGCGTTTGTAACCGACAAGGCTAACTTATGGCTGGTACTTGACACGGTTGTGACGGGCGTAAGTTTCGAGGACGGCTGGCTGGATGCGTTTGAGATTGCGCAAATGCACTTCCCACCTCCAACCGCTACCGATGCGGAGGGGCGAGAGGGCACGGCGAAACGCTATGCCAAGAATATTGGTGGCGTTCAGCACATCTTTACTGGCTTGAAATTCAGTGAGTTGTATCGGGCGGCTTACCCTGTAACGGTTGACCCTGACTTTAGTGGTGGGTCTGGATATGTAATTACTAGTCAAAGTACTGATTATGCTACTGCAAGAACAACGAGTGTATCTTCAGCAGCTTGGTCGAATAGGTCTGACGTTGGGCAGGGACAGTGGTCTGTTTATCTAAGAACTTTACGCATCTTTACAAAGTTTGACACATCAAGTATAGGAGCAGGCTCAACAGTTACACAAGTTAACTTGGCTATGTGCCCTTATTATAACAATTCTGCTACAGATTTTGACATCCAGATATGTATGCAAGACTGGTCGGCTCAAGACCCCATAGCATCGGGAAATAGAGAAACAGCGTTTGACAACTGTCTCGCAGAAACAGATTACGATGTTTGGTTGAACAGTGCTGATTGTCCGAAAAGACAGAGATATACGGGTGGAAATATGACCACATCGTGGATTAACAAGACTGGCACAACATATTATAGTATTCGCTCAAGTAGGGACTACAACGGCGATGAGCGTGTAATTGATGGAAATACTGAAACTGTTAACTTGTGTGCGCCAGATAACGCCACCGAATCCTACCGCCCCGTTCTTACCGTCACCTATCTCATTCCCGACTACACCCTCACTTGCGCCGCCGGTTCATACTCGCTGACTGGCACGGATTGCACGCTTACGCACACTCCGGCATCGCAAAACCTGACCCTCACCTGTTCCGCTGGCTCATATTCGCTAACAGGCACGAACGCCGACTTGACGGTCAAGCGGAATTATGTGCTGGCGTGTGGTGCTGGAAGTTATTCGCTCACCGGCTCGGATGTGGATTTTGTTCTGCAACGCAATTACTCGCTTGAATGCGGTGCTGGAAGTTACAGCCTGACTGGTACGGACACGACATTCGAGGTCAAGCGAAATTACACGCTTGTCTGTGAAGCTGGAAGCTACAGTCTTACTGGTACTAACGCCGACTTGACGGTCACCCGACATTACACGCTAACCTGTGAGACTGGAAGTTATGCGCTTGCTGGCACTAACGCCGACCTTATTTTACAGCGCAACTATGTGTTAGCTTGCTCTGCTGGCAATTACTTAATCACAGGCACGGACGTAACACTCACTGTTCAACGCAATTACACCCTCACCTGCGCCGCCGGTTCATACTCGCTGACTGGCACTAACGTCACGCTCACATCAACCGTAAAGCAAAACTTGACGCTGGCTTGTTCTGCAGGCTCGTACTCGCTTACTGGCACTAACGCCGACTTGACGGTCACCCGACATTACACGCTAACCTGTGAAGCTGGAGGTTATGCGCTTACTGGCTCAATCGTTGATCTGACAGTCCAGCGCAACTATGTGTTGGTGTGTGAAGCTGGTAGTTACGCGCTAACCGGAACAAACGCAGGCTTGACTTCTGCTCGCACAATGGCACTCGAATCAGGTTCGTACGCCTTGACTGGCACGAATGCCGGTCTATACCGCGCGTTGGTTATGGCTTGTGAGGCTGGAACTTATGCGCTCACAGGCTCGGATGCTACGTTCAATGCCAATTACATATTTGCTCTCGGAATGGGGAGTTACGTTCTGGTTGGCACGAGCGTGGGATTGTTCGTTCTCTCGCCAACACCGGCTTGCAGAACCGCGACAATCGAATTTGAGAACAGAACATTTGCAATTCCGCATGAGAATAGAACATTAGAGGTCACATGTCACTAACATTACAAAATCCATTGAAAGACCCTTCCGCAGTGCTGGATTATGTGTTCGACTGGACGGAATGGCTGGCAACCGGCGAAACAATCACCGACCATACTATCACAGCCGACACGGGTATCACCGTTGACAGTTCGACTGAATCAGACGGCAAAGTTACCGTCTGGCTCTCAGGCGGTACGGCTGGTATCAATTACAAAGTGGCGTGCCTGATTACAACGTCCGCAGGGCGAACCGACGAGCGCACAATCTGGATCAAGGTGGTCGAAAGGTGAGCAATTTGTTTCCAGACATAACGGGCGTGCTATATGAAGAAGAACAGTCAAAATTACATGAGATAGCCAAAACAACTACGCATCCAATTGTCAACATTGGCGTATATCAAGGATTGTCTACCGCACAACTTGCAAGTGGCACAAAGCAGAGCGTGTACGCCATTGACATTTGGGATGAGCGACCAGCAGGGTATGTCCCAAGTAAAAGGGACTTGATGAGGGGATACCACCTGAAGAAAACTCAGGACGTTTTCCTTGAAAACATGGAAAAGCACGGCTTGACAAACGTTATCCCGATAAAGGGTAACAGCAAGGTGGTTGGCAAAACCTGGGACACCCCGATAGGCGTGTTGTTTATCGACGGTGATCACCATTACAAATCCGCGCTTTCGGATTACAGCTTGTTTGCAAAACACATTGTAGTCGGCGGATGGTTAGCAATTCACGATTATCACATAAAAGACGTTAGAAGGGTGATAGACGAGATCATCATTCCTTCGGGACTGTGGACGGACATTGAACTGACAGAGACCTTATGGGTTTGCAAGAGAAAGTCGTGCACGACAGCAGACGCAAAACCGCCTATGACATACTGGATACGCCATCATCAGCACAAAGGGAAGCCAATTGAAGACGCTTTAATTAGTCAAGGATGGCAGTGTAGTGACGCGCCAGATATTGCCTTGTTCGACACCGCGAGGAACAAACCTATAGAACGCAGGTTTAGAAGAGGGGGCGCAACGCTTGTAGTCTATCCGCATACGGCAATTGCTGGCTGGTGGTACGACGGGATATTAGAACCGCCTAACGGCTTTAGTGCAATACTGGCTATCGGGGAAGGACAGAAGGAAGTCCAGAATATCATCACGCCGAACATCAGGGTTGAAACAATTGGTTGGAGTTATTGTCCAATCTTGCCATTTCAAAAGCCAAAGGCGATCAAGCAAATACTGTTTGCCCCCATCCATCCAAGCCTCAATGGCAAGTTGAGATCAGAGGCAAAAGACGTGAACGTCAGGGTGTATAAGCGTTTGCTGGAAATGAAAGGCGTGCAGATAAACCTTCGTGTTATTGGCGATCTTGAAAAGAATGGATTATGGCACTCGCCAGATGTTACAACCACAGAAGCCCAACCAGACGGAAGTTATGCAGAAATTGATTCTGCAGATTTGGTGATAGGCGAGGGCATGTTTCTATCGCTTGCAGTAGCCAGAGGGAAGCCAGCTATCGGAATGAATCAGCGCGTAACACAGAAAGTAAACTGGAGTGGGCGCGTTCCAAAACGGTGGAACGAATATAACCACTTACAAGCATATCCGATTGACTTTGATGACGCTGATCTGCCGGAGTTGATTGACAAGGCGGTAGACGAATCACAGGTAAGCAACTGGAAGAAACGCTTTATCGGTGAGCAGTTGCAACCTGAGCATTTATCAAACGTGCTAAAGGACATCAGGAATGAGCATGCCAAACAGAGAGAACAATAAATTATGAGCGAAACCGCTTTGATCGACAATATCTCAAGAGAGATATTTGAAGGTAATGGAAACGCACAAGAGAAACTACGTAGAATATATGGTAAAGAACTAAACTATACCAACGCCAAAAAATACTTGGCTGGGATAAAACTGCACCTGAACACGGTCAAGGGCTTAGACAAAAACCAACAAACTTTTGGTACATCGAAAGAGATCAGTTTCAATGCTGACAAAAGTCAAACCGTAAAACAAGACGTTTACCTGACACCGGACGAGGCAGCCGATCCTTCAAAGATAATGCGGAGGATGGGCTTTGATCCTTTGTTATGGGAAGTTATAACCTGCAACGTGATCAGCGGATCGTGGGATGTTACGATCAAGAACGAAGCCTATGAGGGCGTGAAATACACGAACCAAAAATACTCGATAAAGTTGACCGTGAAACCGTTGGGGGGCAACCTGACGTTTCCACAAGTGCTGAGTGCTTTCAAGGAACTGCAACCTGCCAAAGTTATCGAGTACGACTACGAACCGATTGTAACAGGAAAAGGGCTTTTGTTTGAACTGCCAATTATGGATTTCCACTTAGGCAAACTCGCCTGGTCTGGCGAAACAGGCGATGATGATTATGATCTGAAAGCCGCTGCAAAGTTGTGGAAGAAAACTGTAGACGATCTGATAGACAAGGCTTGCAGCTTTGGCGAGATTGAGAAAATATTGTTTCCAGTTGGGCAAGACTATTTTCATTTTGACACGCCAACGGTTACTACAACCGCTGGAACTCAACTCGATTCTGACACACGTTGGCAGAAGATGTTTAGCAAAGGCGTGGAGTTGTTGGTTTGGGCGGTAGAGCAATTGAGAAAGATTGCGCCAGTTGAAGTATTGTGGATTCCAGGCAACCACGATCAGATGTTATCTTATGCGGCAACTGTGGGCTTGGCTCAACGGTATGCAGAAACTAAAAGCGTAAAGGTGGACTTGAGCGCAACCCCCAGGAAGTATCGCTTGTTTGGAAATAGCCTTATCGGATATTCTCACGGCGAAAAAGAAGGCAAGCGGCTGGAGGGGCTTATGCAGATTGAAGCACCTGAACTTTGGGGTGATTCTATCTTCAGGGAATTTCATATGGGGCATTTGCACACTGAATCAACCGTCACAAAAAACGGTATCGTGTTTCGCAGGATCAGTGCGATCACCGCACCCAATGCCTGGCACGTGGAAAATGGTTTCATTGGCAGTGTACGACAGGCGCAAGCGTTTATGTGGGATAAGGAACGCGGCTTGCAAGCTATCTTGAATAGTAATGTGAGGTAATATGCCCGTCTACGTTTACCATTGTGACAATTGCCTGAAGCAGACCGAGATATTTCAACACTTCACCGATGACCCGATAACCGTGTGCCCTGAGTGTAAACAGCCGACTTTGCAGAAAGTGTATCAGGTTGCGAACGTGCATTACAAGGGCAATGGCTTCTATGTCACGGATAAACGAGGGGCTGAACAAGTGTCGGGGGAGTCTTCGGACAACTCATAACGCGGGGGCAGTACCCGCCAGCTCCACTAAAAGAGCACCAGCTAAATTGTAGGTGCTCTTTCGTTTTAAGTATTGTATTCGAGTATTGTAATTAAGTATTGTAAGACGCATCCCATTTTAAGTATTGATTTCAGGTATTGTAACGCCTTCTTCTGCCATTGCCTTATCAAGCAGGTTGCGTAGAGTACGGCTGATCCCCTGTGGCTGTGACGTAAAAAAAGGGGGTAAAAACAGGGGTTATTATAATATCGCATAATTACACCTTATTATAATACAACGCTTATTTTAGGGGTATTTTATCGCTTGCAATGGCCACGGGTTCAGGGTTCAGGGTTCAGGGGTTCACGATCTCAGGGTTCAGGGTTCAGCGTCCAGGGGTAGGGGGGGGCGAAATCTCTACCGCGCAAGCCCCCCGAGCGCGCGCGTAATCTTAGGCACGCGAGGGCAAATATCCGACAGGGGGTTAATCTTACCAATTATTCAAGAAATCCCGAAAAACACTTGACTTTTGCTTTAATTTGTGTATAATTCAGGTGTAGTAAAGTAATTCACACAAAGATAAGGAGCAAAATGTTTGACACGCAAGAAATCTATTTATCCCGATTAGAACCACAAGAAGAAGAAATTGTCACTTGCCCACATTGCGAAAGTTATCTCGTTGAGCATCAGGACAATTTCACCTACGTCTGCCTGGATTGTCTGCAAGAGTTCAGCATCCACCCGATGGCAGATGACGACTCAATACCGTTTCGAAAGGAGTAACGATGTTAGACCAACTTTTTGATTTCATAGTAGGATTCGGAATTATCTGCATACCGATGATGATCGGCGCAGTTGTGGCCGGCATCATCGAGACAAGACGTGAGCGGAGGGGAAGATGACCGCACTCGGAATTGACATGAGCAGCCGTGATGCAGGTGGGGGTACTCGCCAGCGCAATCTATGAGAAGTGGCAGGAAAGAAGGGCTAAATGAAGGAAATATCGGCCTATAAATGCGGTTACTGCAAAAGAATATACCAGTTCCAGCGCAACGCTCAGAAGCATGAGGCAGTATGCCATTATAACCCGTCTATGCGCTCATGCTTTACTTGTGGGCTGTTTGTTCGTGAAGCAGACATCTCAGACTATGATGGCGAGTTTGTTCCATCTGCCCGATGCGAAAAAGGGTTTGATATAGATGAACCATTTGACCACATAAGGCTTGCGCAAGTCGGTTGCAAGTTTTGGGAGCCAAGAGAAAACCACCCAGGCGAGTATGTGAAGTTTAGAACTGGCTTTGGTGGATACAGAAAGCTTTATGAGGAGAGCAAGAAATGACCGTACTCGGAATCAACGTAACAGACAGAGATCCAGACTTATTTTATTGGCCAAAGCCTAACTGGCACGGCAAACCTGCAGAGTTGTTGAGAGTTGAAAGCAAGATTGAAGATCTGTGGGAGTGTTACGGAAAAAAGTGTGACATTATCCCGTTGCCGAATATCGAACTTGACGAGCTATTAGACGAAATTGATCACCTGGAAAAAATCAAAACAAGATTATGGAACGAATGGCAACACTTAGAAACAGAAAAGGAGCTAACACAATGAACAAGTCAGAATCAATTCAGAACTTATCAGCAGCCTTATCGAAGGCGCAAGCGGAAATGCCTGCTATCAAGTTTGACAGCAAAAATCCGTTTCTCAAAAACGACTACGCCAGTTTAGGCGCAATCATAGCGGGGGCGCGACCCGTACTCGCGAAGCACGGCCTCTCGGTAGCACAACTCACTTTTGGCGAAGATGGTGTGGCTGGAGTCGAGACCGTACTCATGCACGCTTCCGGCGAATGGATCAGTAACTCTATCTCAATGCCTATTGGCGAAGAGAAGGGCAAGTCATCCGCGCAGGTTGCAGGTTCTATTGTAACGTATCTTCGCCGGTACAGCCTGGCTTCAATACTGGGTATCTATTCAGACGAAGACGGTGACGGCAATAAGCCAGAGCCAACGCGCAAGCCAACCAGAACAAAGCCAGAAGCTCAAGCCAACGATGACATCATGACTATCGAGCGAGCATCAAAAGTCACGAACAGCAAAGGCACGCCTTACGTTGACATCGCAAGTGACGTGTTGCAACGAATGGTGATCGGCATCAATAAGGGTTTGCAGAACAGCGCGGATGACGAAAAACGAGCCGAGTATCTCGAAAAGAAACAGGCTATTGGCGTGATATTGAAGGCACGCGCAGACAAGTCAATTTGAGCGGGTTTCCCTCTCCTTTACCGCAGCCTGCTGGCCGGCGTTGTAGACCAGCAGAAAGCAGAGTATGAATAATGAACTAATAACGCTTGATGAGAGAAGCCGTTTATACCAGCTTGAAGAAACTATCAGGCAAGGGCTGAATACCTTCGTGGATGTTGGGAACGCCCTGCTTGAGATACGGGACAAACGGCTTTACAGGCAAGAGCACAGCACGTTCGAAGAATACTGCAATAAGCAGTGGAACTTTACAAAACAGCGTGTCTACCAACTTATGGATTCTGCCTCTGTAATCGACACTCTAAAAAAGTCAACCGTGGTTGACTTTTTACCAACCTCTGAACGCCAAGCCCGCCCGCTTGCGTCACTTGAGCCAGAAGAACAGGTTGAAGCATGGAAGCGCGTTATTACATCAACGCCGGAGGGCAATGTTACAGCCAAGATTGTTTTGAAGGCTGTAAAGGAAGTTGAGCGCGAGAAGCGCATTGAGCGAAGGCAAGAGCGCATAGAAAGTACTCCTGTAATTCCAAACGGGAAATACAACGTCATTTATGCTGACCCTCCCTGGCAATACGCATTTGGGTTTGATATTCATGGGGCAGCCGATAGACACTACTCCACTATGTCAATTGATGAACTTTGTGAATTGCCGATAAGAGACTTGACCGAAGACAACGCAGTCTTATTTATGTGGACGACATCACCAAAGTTATTTGATTCTTATGCTGTAATAAAGGCATGGGGATTTGAGTATAAAACTTCCTTCGTCTGGGACAAAGTGAAACATGTCATGGGGCACTATAACAGTGTCAGGCATGAGTTCCTTCTACTTTGCACAAAGGGAAGTTTTCCAAAACAGTCTAATACTTTACACGACAGCGTTATTGAAATCGAGCGATCGGACGAACACAGCGAAAAACCTGAATATTTTCGGCAACTAATTGAGACGATGTATCCGCTATCGAAAAAAATAGAGTTATTCGCACGTAAAACTGTCGATGGCTGGGATGGCTGGGGGAATGAAATATGACAGAACAGGAAAAGAAAGAATACTTCAAGTTCGAAAAGGATTCTCAACTAATCATCGACCAATATTACGTGCTGAGAGGACACACCGTAGACAGATCAACCTCGTGCATTTCTTACGACTGCATATTAGATGGCAAGGATAAAATCGAAGAGAAAATTCGACAAATAGAGCGATCCGATATTCTTGTTGAATTTATCCAAGACGCTGTAAGTTACGCTCCTGGTTGGTTTTACGAAACAAGATGTGATTATTTACACTACATCTTCATGGACAAAGCTGGAGGATTTATCAGTAGATTTGTCAGGTTGAGTTGGAATAAATTCAAGAGTTGGTGCTTGACTGATTATCTTACGAAGAATAAGCACCCATACAGTGTGATTAGCGACAAAGGGTGGGGGCTTACGATTAACTTCTCAATTCCGATAGATGCTATACCAAAATCCATAGCTACTTATGACAGCAAGACAGGAGGTTGAAAATGGCTTGGACCCGGATTGACGACAACTTCAAGAATAATATAAAAGTCCGCAAGGCTGGTGGTGATGGAGTCTTACTCTATCTTTACGGATTGATTCATTGCAATACTAACCTGACAGACGGTTATATTGACGAAGTTTATTTACCGCAACTGTTTGCAGACGCATTTTGTAAAAGGCCAAAAACTACAGTTGAAAAATTGCTTGAGGTCGGTCTTTGGATCAAAGTTGATGGTGGTTACCAGGTGAATGACTTTTTAGAATATAACCTGACAAAAGCAGAAATTGAAAAACGTAGGCAAGCAAAAGTAAAAGCAGGACGCAAGGGCGGACTAATCTCAAGTGAAAGCAAACAGAAAACAGAGAGCATACCAGATGCTCAAGCAAGTGCTCAAGCAGATGCTCAAGCAAAATTCAACCCCATAACCCATAACCCATTCCCATTACCAGATAACCCTAAAGATACTACTACCGGTACTTCTTTTTCAGACGTTGCAAAAGCCTATGAAGATGTTTGTGGAGTTCTAAATTCAGTTACCGCTGACAAGCTGAAACTGGCTTACAGCGAATATGAGCCTTCCTGGATTATGGATGCTTTGAAAGAGACGGCCGTGCAGAATAAGCGTTCTTGGGCTTATACGGAGGCAATCCTGAAACGCTGGCAAAAAGAAGGGCGCAATAACGGCAAGCGCGCGGTCAAGCCGGAGCGGTCAGCTGACACGTTCAGGCAGTACCGGAAGGCGGTGGGGGCGTGAGCGACAAAATGTGCGCGACTTGTAAATATTTTCAAACTTCAATCAGGCAGCCGCAGGGGTCTAGTCAGAAAGAGTTAGTCATGACCTGCCGCAAAGGGCACGTTCCTATCGCGTGGTTTAGCGGTAGAGAGTGCGAAGACTATCAACCAAAACTATCAGAGACACAGGAGCAAACATGTACCAAAAACTAATATTGATCGGCCATTTAGGCAACATTCCAGACACTCGCTACACAGCAAAAGGTGATCCCGTGACGAGCTTCAGCGTGGCGACTTCGCGGCGTTACGGTGAGACGGACGAGACCACCTGGTTCAGAGTGTCGGTGTGGGGCAAGCAAGCGGAGGCGTGCCAGACTTACTTGCACAAAGGCGCGAAGGTGCTGGTGGAAGGCAGGTTACGCCCTGACTCGAACGGCAACCCGACCACGTTCCAGCGCAAGGACGGCACGTGGGGCGCGAGCTTCGAGGTGACCGCAGAGAACGTAAGGTTCTTAGACGGCAAGGCTGATAGTGAGCCTGCTGAAGTGCCGTTTTAGGAGGATGAGATGAGTAAAGAGTTCAAAATAAATCTTCTCGAAGAAATGGATTTGCTTTATGCCAAGATACACAGACTCGAAGACGTTTGTGAACAGGCGAACATTATGCTGAATCAGCGAGATGAAATCGAAGAGGGGCTCAACAAGCGCATTGCCGAGTTTGAGGAAAAGCAACGCTGGCGTGTTGTTGCAGATGGAGAGTTGCCGGAGGTGTATCGGGATGAAGACGGCGAATTTATACCCTTTCTTGTTTGCGAAGGAGACGGAGACCGCCCATTCATAGCAATGTATGGCGGTAAAAACTGGCATGCTGGAATATTTGTGCCTGACATCACCCACTGGATGCCCTTGCCAGAATTGCCGGAGGTGCAGGAATGAGCGACATTAAAGAGTATCAGTCAGATTCAATAGTTTGCGATTTGTGTAATGGAAAAGGAAATATATTGATGACCTTCCATGATTGGATTTTAGATGAAACGCGCACGGAAGTGAGTACCTGTATCCGTTGTAAAGGCAAGGGCTTCTTGCATGATGGCAAACAGCCGCCGGAGGTGCAGGAATGAACACGCTTAAACCCTGTCCGTTTTGTGGGAGGACACCGAATCCAGACTGGACTGATGAGAGCTACATAGAGTGTACAAATCGTAAATGTTCTCTTTATGGTTATGGAATGAGTACAGGCGACTGGAACACCCGCCCAATTGAGGATGACCTTCGCAAGCGCATTGCCGAGTTGGAGGCGCTTGTTAATGTGTCGGAAGGTCTTTACGAGCGTATCTATGAGCAAGCAGCCCGCATTGCCGAGCTGGAGGCGGAGATTGTCCAACTTACCGCTCACGATGCTACAGAGCGGCAAGATGATAAGTGGATACCGGAGGTGCAGGATGTGTAACTTTTTCAGTTTTGTAACAGACCCAGTGAATCACCCAGCGGAGTATTACTACTTCGACTGGGAATATCGC